>Ga0180433_10000717_pt1 | contig 56320 bp, 99 predicted proteins | sample SS_ome_8_FD_132980 | JGI IMG/M metagenome (GOLD analysis project Ga0180433, IMG submission 132980) | Hypersaline lake sediment archaeal communities from the Salton Sea, California, USA - SS_1_D_1 metaG | ecosystem: Environmental > Aquatic > Non-marine Saline and Alkaline > Hypersaline >...
GTGAGTGTAGAGTACTTATATATTATAAGTCGTGAGTGTAGAGTACTTATATATTATAAGTCGTGAGTGTAGAGTACTTATATATTATAAGTCGTGAGTGTAGAGTACTTATATATTATAAGTTTTAATTCAAATCATAATATGTATGATGACATTGAAAAGAACAGAAACATTCGTCATACATTATCATTGACTCATTTAACTTTGATCCGCAATTACGACAATATCCTTTATTCATATTAAATATACATTTGTCGTCGGAACACACATATCTTTCAAGACCTGGTTCGTTGTCAACATCATACCCTTTCTTTATGAGTATATCGCTACATATAGGGCATTTATTTTCTTTTAATATGCCGAGATGCCATAAGTTAACTTTAATTTTATTCCACATTTTCCGCCTCTAAGTTTTCAAATTTTAATTTTAAATCTATAAAACGATTATCATGTTTAGTTAGAGATAGTAACATTAATAACTCGTGTTTTGGTAATATTAATGGTACTTTTGGATACTTTTTTAAAAATTCATAATGCTCTTTTATGTCAGCATTATCATAACAAACACTTAACCATCCAAGTAATTCTGTTTCTTTTTTATTAAAATTTATTCCTATAAGTTTCATAAGAAATAGTATATACTAACTAATATATAAATGTTTTGTAAAAATGAGGTCGAGGAGATTTGAACTCCCATTAAAAGCTTCCAAAGCTCCAGTGATAACCAGATTACACTACAACCTCAAATAAGAAAATAGCAACGGCCGGATTCTAACCGACGATCTTCAGGTTCAAAGCCTGACGAAATTGGACACTATTCTACGCTGCTATTATAAATAGAAATAAAAGGTTAAATAGAATTAAAATTATTAAGAAGAAACAATGTGTGGGATTTTACTCCTCAAAAGGCTGCTTTGTGATAAACATATTAAAAGTGAGAGATAACTAATATATAAATGTTTTGTTTAATTTACTTAGAATTAAAAACGATCATCGGTTGGACCAAAACAACCGAATCACGCATTTACATCCAACGTTTAAAATAAAGTATAACTAATATATAAATGTTTTGTTAATTACCATTTTTCGTTATCTCTTCCCCACCAAAAAATATCGGCAATCCATCTAATAATAATCATAATTATACCTATCAATACAAATAAAAGTATTATGGTGATAATATTTTCTTTAAATATTACTGCTGCGATTATAAAAAGAAAGAGATAAAACCACCCTTGAAGACTCATTATTACCTACCCCATTGATTTTTAGGTTTTTCTAATGTAATTTGTGTTTCTTTTTTGTGTGGTATAGTTGCCTTTAGAAAATATGATACTGACATCATAATTGTTACAGGTATCAGTATTATAATAAAAAATTCAAAAACTGATTCTATTATATGAGTATAGGCGGTTTTAAAAAAAAGTATATGTGCAATCAAAAATAATAGCCCATTTAAGCTGTTTTTATTCATTTTACCGATTCTCCTTGTTGTATCTGTGCATAAGTAATAATTCCATTAATTCGCTGTCTTCTACTAGTTGCTGTCGTTTTTTAAAGAGTGCTGTAGTTTCTTTGTCAATGTCTTCAATTTTTTTATAAACCTCGTCTAGTTTGTTAAGATTAAACATAAATTCAGCCCCAAGCTTATACTTAATTGCTTCAAGTTGCTGTTTGGTTAATTCCATATTGTATACCTTGCCTATTCAATGATCCTTTTGTTTTTAAATATTCTGGACATTCGTCAGTTATTAATTTATTATGATCATATTCTTCAATACATTTCTCTCCATTTTTAGAATACTCAATACTATAGTCTCCGGTTATTGATATTATATACGACAAACTAACAAATATCACTAATAATAATAAAAATAATATGATTTTATTTTTATTAGATAAATTGTTTAATTTATAATTAAATTTTTCTAGTAGGTTCATTCTTCTTTATAGTTACATCTAAAAGTCTTTATTTTTTAATTCAGCAATTTCTTTTTTCTGTTTAGATATTTCTTTAGTCATTTTTTATCATACTCCACAAATTTCTCTGATATATCATATAGTTTGAATGCAAGCATTGCAAGTACGTATGGTAGAAAGAATATCAATCCAACCATGAAAAAATAACTTTGCATTTTAACTTCTGGCGTGATCGTTGCAGAATTTTCAACAATTTCATTGTTTAATATGCCCACGATGTTACTTGCTACTCCTAATGAGATAAGTAATGTTCCATTAACTAAAGTATATATAAAACTAAAATACCAAAATCTAGATGGATATTTATTATAATAAAATACGCTAAACATCATAAGACATATTATAAATTTGAAAACAACTAATAGTAATTTTGATTTAAATAATAACCATAAAGGATTTGCTTCTCCAGGTAAAATGAACATGGCAGTAAAAAGGTCAAGAATATTTACAAATATAAAAATTCCTATAATGAAAAATAAAATTTTACTACGTTTATTGAAAAACTCTTTAACTTTTTTACTGATATTCATGTTCTTTCATTTACGCGGAAAGACCTAATAACATTATCATAAACATTAAACAAGCGCCTGCTCCTGCTCCCATTAATCCTACGATAAAAATTTTCCATCTGTCTACTACTTGTGTCTCGTTCATGTATTCATTTAAACTTTTTCCCATTTGTTATTCACCTTTTAGTTATTTTCAAAATCTTTAATATGGAATTTACTGTTCATCCAACGTCTAGCTTCATCGTTTTTAATACCTTTAGCTAATAAATCATCATGTATAGAATCCCATTTTTCTTCAGATATATATTCGCATTCACTATAATCGTCCATCTTACCACCTATTCTATTCTTGCTGGTCTATATGCTATAATATATTTACCATTAAAAACGTATGGCGAAACACTGATCAACAACCCTTCCAGCATAGCTTTAGACAGTGCGTTTGCGAATGATTCATATTGTTCTTGTCTTATAGGTACTATTATTTCAGGTAAGTCTTGAACAGATATGATAACATTTAGTTCATTATTTAAGTCTTCTTCTAATTCTTTATTAATCTCTTGATTGTTTGATTGTTGTGGTCTCATATTAAGTTCTTCATTAGTCATTTGTTTTGGATAAAGATGTTGGTCTTTGATCATTTGTTCTTGTAATCTTTGTTTAGCTAATTGTTCTTCCTGGTATTGTTGTTGAAGTATTGCATTATGTTGATCCATTTTAGCTTGCTGTTGTTGTTCAAACATTGCTTGTTGCTGTTCTTGATATTGTTGCTGTTTTTGTTGTGCTTGTTGTTGTGCTAAAAAGACATGCTCTTGCCGCAGCTTCTCTTGATGTTCCATGTAGAGCTGTTGTGCTCTTAATTCTTTTTCTTTTGCAACCGCAACTTTTTTATTGAATGCTTCATCATCTTGTTTCATTTTGTCATAAACAGTTGATTTTTCTTGTGATTCTACAAACTGAGCAGGTTGACTTACACGTTCATTGCCAGCACTAGGTGAAATAATTTGCTCTTGTTGAACTGGTTGTTGAACCGGTTGCTGAACTGGTTGCTGTTGTTGTTCTGGTGTAATTGTGACGTTAGGTTTTTGACTAACTGCATTTTCTGGATTGATAATTAGCTTACCATCTTTCATTATAAATTTACTACTCATTTTTTCAATTTCCTCCTTTAGAACTTTATACTTCTTAATTCTTTTAGCATCAAGTTCACCATTATTAAAACTATTTTCTAATTTTACAAATTCTGTGTATTTAGTATTAGCCTCTTTTACTAATTTTTGTTCTTTCTTGTTGTCTTTACGTTTTTTAATGTTATTAATTATTTTTTTTAACATACTTCTTTAACCTCTTTCTATCTTTATCAGTTACAATCTGTATGATGTTTTCAGATTCTTGTATTAATATTTGATTATATTGTTCTTCATTAAGTAATATGTTTAATGCTTGCCGATTTATACGTTCTTTAAGTTTTTTTGTAATGGAAACGCTGATTTTAGTTTTTTTATCTTGATAAGACTCCCATTTACGACTTTTAAGCTCACGTTTTATTTCGTAAGATAATTTATCATACTGTTTATTAAACTCTTCTAAAACGTCGCGCATTTCGGCGCAAATACGGATCATGCTATCTAAGTCATTTGGTTCATATTTTTCAAATTGTATTAATGCCATTTATAGTTTACCTCAATTTTAATTAGTATATATTAACTAATATATAAATATTTCGTTTATTGTCGTTTTAAAAACTCTTCCATTTCTTTTTCGGTAGTAATATAATTTAAAGCATCATTGTCGTCATTGTTTGGTGTTATTATTATTTTTTTATATCTTCTAAATAATATAACGAATAATACTAATACCAACACGCCGCCAATAAATAAAGCTTTGAATGGATCAATATCAATCTTTTCAATAATGTTTTTATCATTATCTATTATTTTTATATTATCTAATCTAACATCTCGTTTATAGTTTAAAAGTTCTTGTTCACTTATATTTTTTGAGTATTTAGTATAATATTGAATATTAATTATAATGTTTGATTCTTTTTCAGTTATCATATTTAAATTAAAATTGTTAGTACATTGACATTCAAAAAGTTCTCCTTTTAATATACATCTATCAAATTTAATATCTTCCGATCCGATTACTTTAATTTGTATTGGGCCAGAACATTTAGATATATTGTAAACGTTTTGTATTTCATTAGTATTATAGTTATCACTATAAGTAATCGGTAATAATAATAAAAACAATATTAAGTATTTGTACATTTGTTTAAATTAAACCTCTATAGAATTTTTAAACATTCTCTTTATGTATTCACAATCTTTTTTATGAATTAAAAGTTTAAATGGTTTTCCATCACCGTCAGTATGTTCTGTAAATTTTCTACTTTTACAACTTTTACATTTTTCCATCTTATTTTCCTATTTGTTTATTTAATCCATATTCTGCCATGCAGGTTGCATCAGTTAACCCATCATGATTTGTAGTACAGCGTTCTGTAGCTCGCCAATCTTCGTTTGGATATTTACGTTGACAATATAATATACTTGCAAGTTTAGTATCGTCAGTATTAAGTCCTTTAAGAATAGATTTTTGCCATTTGTTGGGTGCAATTATTTCATAAGGTATTTTGAAAACTGCTAAAAGCATTTCTAAACAAGCAAACCCATAACCTAATTTGAATGCTTGTTTAGGTCCGTTTAATTTTCTTGGGTGTTGTTTTTCTAATATACAAAAAGCGTCTCTACCTTCAAAAAGTCTCAAAGTCTCAATAAGTTTAATTTTATCTATATCTTTACTGGCTTTGCCTATAATTGGCATTACGCATTTCATTACAATATTTCTATTTTGATCAAGAATAGAAATCCCACCTTTGAGACCGGGGTCTATTCCTATATAATATTTCATGTCTGCTATTGGCACGTATGTTTTCATTTTTTCACATCAAATGTTTTTCTATCATTGTATTCTTCTTGTTTACCTGGATTCCATTGTTCTGTCGGCCTGAGGTATCCACATATACGACTATACACTTCACATTTAGTTCTTTTACTATCTTCTTGTTTATTCATTTTAAATATCGACCTCTTTTGGTAATATTATTTTAAAAGATTTTACTTTAACTCTTCCATAGGAGTGCGCAATTCCTGGACCGTTCTTTTTCCTGATTCTGCAAATAGGGCAAGATAAAGTTCCGCCTGGTCCCATTGGTGGACTTGCCGAAAGACGTTTGAATATATTACATCCATAACAATATATCATATACATAGTATGTTCATTACCTGATTTAATTCTATTTGATTTTTCTGTGAAATATTCTTCCATTATTTATTGACCTCTTTTAAGTTATTTAATTGATTTTTTAAATTATTAATTTGCATTTTTAGTTTTTCTTAGGCAGTTTTTACATAAATATCCAAGTGTTTTTTTGCCTTTAGGAGATATATTTTTTTCTAAATGTCCAAAATTATATGTTTTTTTGCATTTCATACAAATTTCTTTTATGTGTCCTAATCTTATTGTCATTTTTTCAAAAATCAAACAAACTCACATGTTTTGGAATTTTAATGAAATAATTTAATTCTTTCCAAAAGTTTGTAAAGTCTATATCTGATATTCCCATGTTACATTTTTTAAATTCTTCATACGTACAATACTTAACACCTTTGCCAGCACCTTTGTCTCTCAAGTTTGGTATCATGAAATGTATTCCTGGTCCGTACAACTTTGATATTTGTGCAGGCATACTAGTTTTTGATTTTTCATATGCTTCAATTGGTTTAACACTTTTACGCATTAATGCAAGACTAATATCTTTTTCAAGGTATTCTCTCATTACATTTTCAAGTTCAATTCTACTGAATTTAATTTTACCTTCTTTAATGAACGGTGCCATGTAATCCCAAAATATCTTTTTTGATATTGCGCTTAAGCTTTTCTTTTCTAATCCTAAGTTTTTAACTTTAATTTTACCATCTGTAGTAACATAAACATAATTCTTTTTCATTAATCCAAGCGGTTTATTAATGAAATCGTCCTCGTCCATTTCTGAATCTGAATCTTTATCTTCTTTATTTTTACCTTTGAAGAAAAACATGTATTTGATTCTGTCGTCAATTCCCACATCAAAAGTTGGAAGTTTAAATGGGACATTGGTTTTAATGTATTTTACATACTTATCTTTAATTGTTAACAATTTCTTTTCATCGTGCAAGTGATCCATTACATAAATTGAGTCCGAATCTGTGTAAAGTAGTTTATACCCAGCGTCTCTATAGAATTTTCTCAAATCTTTAATCCATTGTCTACCAATTCTTGTACAATCGCCAGAAACAATGGGGTCGTAAAATAATTCATAATATGGATTGTCTGTTATTCCAAAACATTGTCCAACCCATTGAAACATTCCTTTTCGTCCCGCTAAGATTGTATGGTTATCTTCAACAGTTACGCAATGCACATATTTGGCATCATTTTTAATTACTTTATTTGAACTAATTCTGTTGGTTGTTTTGAAATTTCTTCGGATTATTCTCCAAACACCACTATCTTTTCTATATGAAGCTTTGTATCCTAAATGTAATAATAATTTTATAAAACTATCCCTTAAAAATAATCCTGCTGTACTATAGACATATTGGTTAACAGTACCATCACAATCATACATACCTTCGTGTAAATATTTTAATATCGAGTGATCATAATTAAAAACCCACTCTGGAAGTTTTTTATCATAAGCATTAGAGCCAAACGAGTCTAAGAAATCATATAAAAATTTAGAGGAAATATCAAAACCCTTTTTATGTGCACAGTATCTAAAACCTAAAACGTCTAAACATTTTTTAATTTTATAATACAAATCTTTTCTCTTATCTATATGTTTAGCAATATTTACTATATAAGTAGTCCCTCTGAAATTACCATTTTCGTATTTTTTAGGAGTACTTACTCGTTTGCAACCATCTGCCAAATATGTTCCTATAAAATAAAATAATTGTTTGATATTTAAAAATTGTTTTATTTTCATATCACGTTTTCTACCTTGAACAAACCACTCACCTTCTAAATTATTAAGTATGCCTTTTGGAGAATAGTGCAATGTTAAATGTCTAATATATTCAATATCTTTATTTTTTCTTTGTGAATATGGGTTTTTTAATTGTATGTACCATAGACAATCTTTTTTTGAAAATGTTTGCATATTTATAAATTCGTTTTTAATGCCAGTAATAGGTTTACAGTCAGGATAACGAAAATTTTTTTTAAATATTTCGTGTGCTTTTTTAGTTTCAATGTTTTTAGAATCTAAATGTTGTACCAACATGTTATGATCTGGTGTAACTTTTAAATTTGCCCCACAGGAATTATAAAAATGTAACATATTTTCTCTATATTCAATTTTTTGAGTTTGCGTAATTTTTTTTATTTCGGTTTGACCAGTTTGTTTGTTTATAGAATATACTTTTTCACCAATCACACAATCTTTTAATAATTTTATACCATTTAATGTTAAAATTTCAGTATCTTCACTAAAACAAGTGTTAATACAAATTTTAACAGTATATTCTCTTCTATCGACACCTTGGTTATATAATTTTTCGTATTGATTAATGACCTCGTCAGTAATTTCTATGTTTCGTAATTCTAAATCTTTGACGTCTTGCGATACGACATCACACATTTGACCTTTATATTTTGATATATCTTTAAATTTAAATGATTGTCCATTAGACAGCATTCCTTTACGTTTATAAAAAAGTCTTAAATAATACCATTTGCGTAACAATTTAGACATTCTATGAAACTTCTCGCTGTCATAATAACCTTCAACCGCCCAAACACCATTGCCATGCCAAGCATTTGTGCTAGGGGCATTTAATCTTGAAGTTAAATTACATTGCATAAAAATATGTGGGTACGCCGAGTTAAGGTCAAGACATAAAATGTCGCCTTCAAACTTTTCGCCTGCGGCAAACGAAACATACCCTCCGCCAATCTTGTCCACATCATTATCGAAGTTTGCATTGAAATTGTAAGTTGGTTCTAAGGCTAAAGAATGACATCCAGATTTATACACAACCTTTGCAATTTTGTCAGTTAAGTAATATTTACCTTCGATATCACTATCTGGTAAAAAATCTTTAAAGCTGTCAAAATAATCTTCAAGCCATTCATATAATTTTTTAGTTAATTCAATATCTCGTTTAGTATAGAATTTAATCTTTTTAATTTCTTCACTGCTCCATGGAAAGTTGTTGAATATTAAATAATCAATATCTCCTTTTGCAGTCTTATCATCTACCAGACCAATGAATCTCGTAATATAATCCATACTGAATTTCATTAACTTTTTATTCCATTGTCCCTTTTCTGTAGAAATTGATCCAACTCTTTCAATGATAATCTTTTGTAAATCTATAATACGTTTATATTCTAAACTATATTTCATACGTTGAAGAATTGGATTATCATATCCGATATTGTTAAAACCAACTAGAAATTTATGTCCTTTAATTAGTTTTTCAATAAATTTACGTTCTGTATATGGCACAACGTAATATTTGTCAGTTATATATGAATATGCGCCAAAAATTCGCATTTCATTATTTTTCACATCTGCATAACCTTCGTTTGAACATTCTAAATCATATATTAAAATGCTTTGTCCTTCAAATTTTCGTTTTGTCATCGTTTATATTTTTCAACCTCTTTTTATGTTACATTCGTTTTATCATTGTTGCAATAGTAATAAGTATCGGCAATAATAGTAATAATATTGTGTATCCTAGTATGTTTGCAGCTAAAGCGTTAGTGGTAAATATTGCTAACATAATTAATACAATTTGAAACGACATAAAAACAAATAATACTTTTAAATCGTTAAAGAAGTTTTTTTGCTTTCTTTCAATACTTTGAATACGTGCAAGATTTCCATCAATTTTTAGATCCATAAAATATAATTTATCTTTAATTTCCATATCTTTTTTCTTTTTCATTTTCAATTACTAGCATTAAATATTGATAATGCTCCTCCTATTAATATTATTATTACTCCTATACCAGAACATATTGATTTCATTATAGTTGGTATATCATTGAATCCAAATACAGGCACTACAAAAGGTAGAATAAATACAACTATTCCAATTATAAATACTGGAGATAAACCATTATAACTTGGTCTTTCGTGATATTGTCCTTTTTTGTTCATATTAACATCACCTGTTCTTCTATTGGTTCTTCTTTTATTGAAGTATTCTCAATTTCATTTCCCCATGAATCCCAATTACTTCTTTTTTTTCTTGCAAAAACTTCTAAGTATGGCCCATGCGATACTTTTTCAATCATTTCAACCATTTCTGTTGGTTTTTCAGAATGTTTTTTCCGTTTAGCCTGAAAGCTTGTAACACCTTGTTGTCGTTTACCATTTTTTAATTTATAAGGCAACATTCCTTTTCTAGCAAATAAACAATCTTCAGAATTTCCTCTATAATATTGTCCTAGTCCTATTTTATCCTTTACCCATGTAATTTTTGTAATATATTTAAAACCAAGGGCATCTAATACTTGAAACCCGTCTCTTAAAAAATTATTTGTAACCCATAAATATAGGTGACAATCATCATTTACTAGTGGAACTATTTCATTTTTAAGGAGTATTATAATATCTTTAGTTTTCATTAATGGGTAATGTTTATCTGCCCCTCGTTTAATTTTACCACCACCAGCTTCCATCCATGGAGGATCAATATATATAGTTTTATATTTTTTATTCATAGTAACACCATTTGTTCACTTTCTTTAATCAAATATTTGTCTTGATAAAAGTCGAGATGTCTTAACTTTCTATCAGTTCTATATTTTATGCTTTTAATTGTTTCTCTTAATGCTAATAATAATTCATCTTCTTTATTTTTAGGGAAATAATATTTTAAAGCATTCAATACTTTGAGTTCTGTGTTAATATTAGAATCTTTTAATAGGTCTACAATTTTTCTAGTTATTGTATTTTTCTTAACATAATATTTCTTATTTGGAATTGTTATAAATTTAATTGGTTTGTTGGGTTTAATTGCCTTGTTAGGTTTAATTGATTTAATGGGGGTGTTTAGTTTAATGGATTTGTTTGGGCTAATAGCTTTGATAGATTTTTTAGGTTTGATAGGTTTTTTGGATTTAATAGGTTTTTTTGGTTTAATAGCTTTGATAGGTTTTTTGGGTTTAATAGGTTTAATTGTTTTTAATTTATGTTTTGGTTTAGTGTTGTTCGGAGAAACAGGAAATGATATTTTATTCTGTGCTATTTTTATTTTTTGAATATTGATTTCTTTAATTTCGTCACTTACTTGTTTCATGAAATCATCATGTTCTTCTTTGGTTATCTCTTTAGTATCGAACTTCTTAATAATATCATACTTAGTTTTAACTAAGGTATCTAATTTAGTATCTAACTCATTCTTTTTGTTTTTCAATGTTCCACTCCTCTGAAAAATCAACAAATACATTATATCCTTGAACATAAGTTTTAAGTAATGTTGAATTAAAATTATAAGTTTGAACATTAATATAAATTGAAGATTTTTTTAATAGTATAGAAGATACAATATAATTAACATCGTCAAACTCTTCATTAGTTCTAACTTTAAAAACAAATTTTGCACCCATTTTATCAAGCCAGCCAAACACTTTTTCATTAACTCTGCTTGAATAACCAATTTCTGATTCTTTTCCTAGTACATTAACAATCAATTCAACATTTTTAATACCAGTGAACCCAATAGGTTTTATTGTACCATTTGTATATAGTAATACTTTTGTTAATGGATTAAGTTTTTGAAGTTCTCTACATAATGCAGCTAATGGTTTAACTTGATCAAAAGAATCACTATCATCAATACTTTTAATAATAACTAAAGAATAACTACTTGCAGTCATGGCTAGATGTTCAGGTTTTTCTTCCATACCGTGTTCTTTAAGTTCAATAATGAAAGCTAATCTACCGATGTAAAAATCTTTTGCAAATGTTGTATATGTTTTATTTATTTTTATCATTTTTTCGTTTTTGAATATCTATTTTTTTCCATTTTGGTTTTTTGTCACTTAAAAAGTATTTGTCTTTTGATTCTATTAATTTATCATTTTTTACTGTATATACTTTTCCATCGTCCAATATATCAAGTACTTCTGCAGATATATCATGAAACTTATAAAACGACTTTAAAACATTGTTAAGTTTCATATTTACATATAATTCATCACTTTTATGCAACATAAATCCTATATCAAAAAATGAATCAAATAATTCTCTTTTAATAGGTATTTTAATAATCCCTTTTTTTGAATCTGTAATTATAAGTTCTATTTTCATTTTTTTCGTTTTAAACAGTTTTTACATGTTACTTTATTCCAATTTTCTGTGGATTTTTGAGGGGTTGTAATACACGCTTGATTACACATATAATTATATCTAGGTTTAATAGTTCTAGTATATGTGTTATCAAATTTAATCATATGAATTATATGTGGGTTTTTGATTGTCATTTTTTAAAAATCAAATAAATTTTTTTGTTTGTTGTGATTACCTTTAAACATTTGTTTAAATATTTTTGACGCAGTATTTATATCCCAGCCGTTACCAGCTAAAAAATATAATTTTGAATCTTTCAAATTTCCAAATTTAATTTCATCATTAAAAAATCCCATTAATCTAAAGCATTCTCTTGGAGTTAATCTACGCCATTTTTGAATTATTTTGTGAACTTGTTCATTAATTGATATAAATTATTTACTACTCCCTTGTCTTCCGTAACTAGTAGTTAAAATGTTAATTACTAAAGGGCCACTACTTAACGAATTTGTAGAATCGTTTTTAGTATTTAAAGTTGGACAACAGTTATCTTTACGTATTCTTAGACCTTCATCATATCTGAAATCTGCAATTTGAAAATATGGAATATCTAAAATATCTATAGACATGTGTGAAGTTAATGTTGTACAATTTGAATTAATATCTAGCGGTTTATTTCCAAACCCTCTACCTTTTTCTTTGTTTTTATTAATTATATCGTTTATTTTTTTAATTTGTATTTCGTTTAAATAATACTTTTCGTCTACTTCCGATTCTAACAAATCTTTAACGGTTCTTTTAAGTATTTCTTTTTCTGGATAATTAAATTCATAGTAGTCATTTATGTCTCTAAAACATGCAAACCAAATTCTAGGACGATTTTGAGGAGTATTATGGTTTTTACTATATAATTTTTTATAGTTAACATAATACCCAATTTTTTTTAATGATTGTAATACAACTTTTAAGGTGTTTCCATTGTCATGTGATATAATGCCTTCAACGTTCTCAAGAAGCATATATCTAGGTTTTTTTACTCTTGCAATTCTTATTATTTCAAAAAATAATTTACCTTTATTTACATCTTCAAACCCTTCCCGTTTTCCGGCAATACTGAAAGATTGACATGGGAATCCTGCAGTGAGTAGTGAAAAATCTTCAAGTTCTTCTGGAATAATTTTAGTAATATCTCCTAATTTATTTCCACCATGATTTAAGTCATATAGATAATTAGCGCAAGGTTCGATGTCACTATATCCAATAGTTTTATGTTCGATCTCAGCGTTAGTAAGTGCAAAATTTGCACCACCATATCCTGAAAATAATTCTAGTACTTTTATCATTTTTTTAATTCCAATGTGGTAATTATGTCTTCATTCTTCATCATACCTTGAAATATTTTTGCAATTAAATACGGATAATGACTTCGTTCGTTTATTGAAATATTGTCAGTAAGTTTACACCAATAACCAACATCTTGATTGTGACACCAGTATTCATCGTCTGTATTTTTTATATAATATCTTTTCATTTTTCAAAAATCAAATAATGTTTTAACTCCTTTGCTATCCCGGCCGCCATATTCTTTCATTAACTTATGATTAATATTATTTTCTAACCACATTGTTTTAGGCGCATTATAATAACAAAACCATGAAGTTTTTTTAGCTTCAATGTCAGCATCAACAAACACTTTAACATCTTGTAAATCTTTTTCAGATAATGAAAATTGTTTTTTAAGTTTATCATAAATATATTGATACTTTTCGGTTTTCTTACTTTTCTTAGGATATTTAATGAAAGGCGCTTTAGTCATCTTTTTGCCGTTGAAAAATAACATGGACCAAGCGCAACCTAAATACATTCGCAAATTTAAATCGTATGCATATTTAGTTAAAACCCTTGCTGCAGGTTTGCTTTGTGGATATAAAGATAAAAACTTTTGTATTAATACAGGAGTTGTTATTTTTTCATCTACATCCAATATCCATTTTGGACTATTGCTAGTAAATAACTTACCTATAATTTGAAATACGTTCATTTTACCATATCTAATAAACTTGTAACGAAAACTACAATTTGATCTGCATCTTTAAAGTATTTTTCATTTGCTGCAGTTACTTGCATTAATCGTATTTTTGAATCCATAACAGCTCTAAACCAAATATGTTTATTCAGTGATGTAATGTCAATACTATTATCAGTAAACACTTTTTCTTGAACAAATTTCCAATCTTTATCAATTGTGATTTTATCGTATAATTCATCATAAATACCTGATAATTTATCTCTCTGCTCTTCGTCTACAATTTCGCCTTTGGATTTTATCATTTGTAAACTTTTAACACATGCTCTGATGCTTGGATAGTTCATAAGTATTAATTGATTAAGACCAGCATCCGTATATTCAAGTTGTTCTTTATCACAAATATTTTTAAGGAAATCAAACATTTCAACTTTATCAGGCTTTGAAAAGTTAATTGAAACAAATCTATCAACTAATGCAGGGACTAATTTATTAATATTATTACATGTTGCAATAAATATTGTGTTAGATGCATATGTTTCCATAACATTTAATATTGATTTTTGAGCTTCTCCTCGCATTCCATCAAGTTCATCTAAGAAAACAATTCTTCTAAGGTCTACAACGGAACTTTTAGTTTGAGAAAATCTTTTAACTTTTTCTCTAACAACTTCCATACTTCTATCAAGTCCAGAATTTAATAATAATGCATCTGCGCCTAGTTCTTCAATTATTATTTTTGCTAGTGTGCTTTTCCCAGTGCCTGGATTTAAAGAATGAAATAATAAATGTGGCATAGTTTTGTGGTTGGTTATCAAATTAATAATATGATCCTTGTCACTAAAAACCATTTCAGATAATTTATTAGGTCTATATTTTTCTACCCACATAGAATCAATTGGAGTTATTTTATCAACCATTTTATAACACACTCATTTCTTTAAGTATCATTGTATATATTAGCATATCTAACCCTTTGTCATCTTTAACAGTTGACGTTTTAAATATAATACCATAAGTTTTTTCTTTGTTACTTTTAAGAAAAGTATTAACTTGTTCTTCTAATTTATTATAAGCAACATCTTCAAACATTTTTATTCGTTTTAATTTATACATTTTTTAAGCCTCGTTTATTTCTTTTCTACTCTTGGTGCAATCATAAATTTATAATCTGCAGTTTTTGTTTTATAAAATGCCGTTGTTGGAAAATCACTTTTAACTTGCAGAGTTATATCATCCCCTGTTAGTGTTGATAATGCATTATAAAACGGTTCTTTGAATTTAACTTTAACACCGCTTTTAGTTTCTTCTGATTTTATATTGTAAGTGAATTTGTATCTTCCTGTATTGTAAAGTTTAAATCCTCCATCATAAGTTTCAACCATAATAGAATCATCAGTATTAACTGATATGTCGTCAAAGAAACTTCTAAGTTCATCTGTTGATATTTTTAATATTGTATCAAATGGTATTTCTTTCTCAAATACAAAAGGTGCAATACTATTTTCATCTAAAAGTTCGAATTCTAAACTTTTCTTTTCGTGACTAATGATCATAACATTTCCTTTTATAGATATGTCAATTTCGCTTTTGAATTTTTTTATTATGGTCGTTAGTTTATATAAATTGTCAACCGCAATCGTTCCAAGTGCAGTATAATCTTTAAATTTGTCTTTTTTAATTGTTCCAAGCACAAAATTAACTGACATTGAACTTGCAGCACTTATACTTAAGCCATCATCATTAAAATTCATAAGACAATCATTTATTTCGTTCATTCTAACTATTTTTAGAAATTCTTCTAACACTTTACTTTCTATTTTCATTTTTTAAAACCTCTTAATTATAAATTATTCGTTTGTTTCAATTTTTTTAATATTTTTTTTAAAGGCGGATATGGCTTTAAGGGAAGGCCTAATTCTTTTCTAATTATATTTCTCATTTTATTACAAATTTCTTTCTTCCTAGGTAAATATTCTTCATTGTAACATTCTTCTGATAAATATAGTGTTGTTGTTATATTTGGCATTTTGTTGTACCTCCATTAATATTAGTTAGTATATGTTAACTAATATATAAATGTTTTGTTTATTTTCGCATATCAAAGTCTTTTGACCATTTTATATGTGTAAGGATTCCCATTTCTAGTAGTTTATTTGAAATGTTATTATCTTCCATTGTTCCATATCCTTTTTCATATGCATCTCTAACTTCTAAAGGACTTAAAAATTTACTATTAAAGAATTTAGATAGATTATCATCTTTTGGAAATTCTTTCTTAAATTTACTGCCTAATTTGTCGTACAGCATCATGGCTTCATTATATTCTTCTTCCTCTTCTTCTTGAGTTCCTCTTATGGTGATTTTTATCCACTCTATTTGATAATGTAAATCTTCAACTTCAATTTCTTTACTTTTATTAATTATAATAGAATCATGTCCTTTGGATCGTCTTTTCATTTTATCCATTGATTGACTTATTATTTGCCATATGTTTTCCTGAAATGTTAATAAGCCTTTAATTTTAGTGGCTGTACGTCTATACCAACTTCTTGGAACTCTTCTTCCAATGTTAACTAATACTGTCATTTGTTCTTTACCTCTTGTTGTTTTGGAATTTTTTTAAAATATACTCGAATATCATCTTGATGTAAATTAAATTTTTTAAGTATTGAATTTATTGTTAATGGTAAAAATATCATAATGCTAATTAAAATTATCCAGCTAATATTAACTCCTATGAATATTCCCCATAAATATCTGACAAAAATTATTATGCCTATGTATAATATAATATAGAGTATTTTAATAACTACATTTTTAATTGTCCATTTAAATGGGTCTTTTTTAGGATATTTTAGATTTATAAATTCAAGTTGTTGTTCTTGTGTTTTGTATTTAATGTTTCTTAATTCTTCAAGTTTTATCTGTTTTTCTTTATGTTCTAATCGTTCGCTTTTAATGAAAAGTATTTTTGCATATGTTCTTAATATGTACATCATATAAACAATAAAAATATTAGTTGGTAGTAAAAAGTCCATTATATTATAGTTTCCTCTGTCTTTTTCCCTTCAAGCAACATTTCTTGTATTAATTCAACGTCGAGTTTTAATAAATCATGATTTATGTTTTTTTCAGGGTTTGCAATTAATAATTCTGGATCTGCGTTAGGCCAGTTAGTTTTTACTAATATTGTGAATTTTTCATGCTCAATTTTTTGTTCTTTAATTATTTCTTCTGTTATATACATTAATGAATTTTTAATATTAAAAAGAGTTTGCGCATTATAAAGAGCAATCCGTCTTGCTAAAAATAAAGATTCTTCATATTCAATATCTATTCCCATATTCTAAAACCGCCATCTCTAAGACTAAACTTAGGTATCTTTAATTCGTCATTAGCTTTTTTCCAATAAGTCCATTTCGAGTCAAGTTCCCATCGTTCTTTTAGTATAACATATTTGTCATCTTCAGTATAATCAAACATATAAAAGATTCTAACACCTGTCATGGTTTGACTTGTTAATATTTTATATTTCGCATTGGGCGAACAAAAGATAACTAAACCAAATCTTGTTCCTGGAACTCTTAGTTTCCAAACTTCATCTTCTTTGCATAATCTTTTAAGTCTACGTCTTAATATTTGTTGAAAAGTTCCATTACAATTATGGCAAGATAAAATACTATTATAAGAGTGAGGTCTTTCCTCAACCATAGCTACAATATTATCATCATCGGATAATATTTCTCTAATTTCTGTTTCTGATTTCATCTAATTTTTTATTAATTTCTTCAAATTTTTTACTATTTATAGTTTGATATTGAAATATTAAAGTCATAATGCCTATAGTTATTGTAGGTATTAACATTATTAATATAAATATAAATCGTAATTCGTTAGATATATTTTCAAATTGTAATCCTTTGTATGCAAAAAATAAAATACCTGATAAAAATATAATATGCGGTAATAACATATAAAGGTTTAATGACGGTTTATTATACCATTCTATTTTCATTTTTTAGCATCCTCAAGTTTGTTCATTATCTCTGAATGCGATGCATAAATTTGTAAAGACAAGAATGCTAGTAATACTATAAAAGTATAACATATTGTAAGTATAAGACTTTGTGAAATAATTGTAAGTACTCCAACTACAATTGTTATTAATAAAAACCCTACCACAGTGATATTAATATTAATATCTCTTTTAAATCTTGTCCATGCTTCTTTAATAGTTAACATTTATTTTTCCTCCATTTTATCTAAATGATCTCTGATTTTTGTATGTGCCATTGAAATTTGAATAGAAAGATAAAAAGACGCAATAAATATACACATTAAAATTAAAAACGTTTGGTTTTTTATATATTTTAAAAAATACATAAATATAAGCATTGGTGTTAAATGATAAATAATAGAAATATCTACTATCCAATCTCTTTTAAAATTATATTTAAATTTATTTAAACTATGTTTTATATCCAACTTGTTCACCTCGAATTTTAGTAACTATTTGTTTTGAATCTTGCATAATAGTTTGAATATTTTTCTTTGCAATTGGAATGTCATATTGATTTTTAATGTGTAATGCAATACGATTTAAACTAAGAGTTGCATCATTCATCATAATATCTTGCAATGCCAATAAAAGTAATGCTTTATGAACATCTTCTGATGTAAGCATTTCTCTGACTGATTCATTATCATAAACATTATGTTCTCTTACTGCTAAATATTTTTCGTATAACCACTTAGGAGGTTTTGGGAATTTAATAATTTTCCAAAAGTTTGGATGTTTTTTAAGTTTCTTTTCTATGTCTGAAAGACTTGAAAATTCTGTATAACTCCCAATTTTTTTAAAATCATTCAATCTCCAAGGATCATTAACCGGATTTCTATCTTTAACAAATATTGCACCGCTGCCTCTACCAAACAAATCGCACCAGTAGTTAACAAATGCATCCATATAGGTTTTCTCAACTTTAGTAACTTTAAGTGGAAAACATAATATAAATAATAAATGCTTAGTTCTGACCTCTGCGATTTTTTTACGAAGAGCCTTAGATTCTGAGTTATGAACAATTAATCCGTTAGCAATATAATTATTATTTTTAGATACATTAATTATATCATAAACCTCTCGTTTTCCAATTTTTTTTATGGATTTTATTTTATGGTTCATTAACAATCACCTTTTTGCCTTTTCTAAAATTGTCTGTTGCCCATAGAGGTTTTAAATTTGTATAATGAAAACATTTTTTTTGTTCCTCAATGTCTTCTAAGTTAAAAGATACACATGGTAAATGGTGATCTATGTGCCAACCATAATACCCATAATTATCCCAAGACATCCCTTCTTTAAAACTTGCTTCTAAATATTTCTTAAGTTGTTTTATGGAACATCCTAATAATTGTTGTGCTGATTTTGTTTTTTTAACACGACCTTTAAAGGCATCTCTTACTCTGCTTCTTAAATTTTTAGCCAATTTAAAATTAACATCAGTTCTAAGTTTCTTTTTTGCATAATTATTTCTAATGTGTCTGTTATTTTTTGAATATGTTTTTTCTCTTTCTAAAATTCTTATTCTATTTTTCATATAATATCGACTAATACGCCTTAATATTCTTTCTTTGTTATTTTTATAATATTGTTTATCTCTTTCTTTGTATTGTTCAATATTTTCTATCCTATATTGTTTATTGTTTGACAATAAAAACTCTTTGTTTTTTTCATAATATTTTTTTTTTCGTTTTTTTACTTCTTCTAAATTGTTTTCTCTATATTCTTTATTTTTTTCAATAATATTTTCTCTATTTTTTAAATAATATTTTCTATGACGTGCTTTCATTAATATTGGATTATTTTTATAGAACTCTTTTTTATATTCATTTGATTTTTTTAAAGTATAAAGTCTTTTACATTCTTCGTTATCACATATTTTATTTGTTATTGCTTTTTTTATATATTTTTTTCCACACCACTCACATATAGATTCTGTGTTTGGATTATATCCTACTTTCTTTCTATAACATTTTTTATCAATTAATTTAAATTTTTCAGGATTTTCTTTATATTGTTGGCGTTTTATTTTATTTGAAAGATAATTTATACATTTTTTAGAACAATATTTTTTACTATGGTGCGTTGTTTCAAACTCTTCTTTACAAATTTCGCAAATTAATTTTCTAACAACCAATAATCTCATCTCCAATTTTTAAATTTTTTAATTGTTTCCACCCATTATTTGTTAAAAATTTATGTTCTTTTGTGGCTTTTATTTTTATACCATCTACGGTTTTTATTTCATAAACAATATCTTCTTTTATTTTTAAACATTTTTCTGCAGGGCGTACTTCAATATTTTTTGTTTGTTTATTGTAGCTATAAACTAAAAAATTTTCTTTTCCTTCTAAATCTTTTATTTTTATTTGTCCATCTGGAGTATGTATTAATGAGTTCCCATCTATACATTTCGCCCAATCCATCGTGCTACAGAATCTTACAGATTCGTCACATATAAGAACATCAAAAGGATTTGCAGAATCTATTTTTTGCATCACATCGGCATTGCTGTATGCTAAATTTTCTTTAGGGTTAAAACGTTTGCCTAGAAGTCTACACCATTCTCTAGCTAACATGATAGCGAAGGAACTTTTTCCTGAACCTTTTTCCGATGAAACAAGCAGCATGCTATCATAATTAGCAATATTCCTATAAAGAAGTTGTTGGGCGAACATTTTAAATACATTAAAAGATTGTATTTTGTTTCCGCCATTTTCTAAATATCTTCGCCCTTCATTATCTTGAAGTTCTTGTAATATAAACATTACATCGTTAACACTAAATTTAATTTTAGAAGTATCTGAAACATTCCATGTTTGTTTAATTATTTCATTAATTAAACGTTGTTTTCCAAAACCGAGATTGTTCATTGCTGTTTTTTAATAAAGGTTTCATCGTATTGTTGCGATATTAATCTATTTATAATTTCATCATACGTTTCACGACTACATATTTTGATAGCTTTTAGTTTGTCTTTAGTGTCAAATGCCACATTAATCATTGTTCCTTTCATATAAACATCACCTTACTTTAAAATATAACACAACTTATATTTAAATATATCTATTTTTACACTAAATTTATCTCGTCGCCATCAACATAGTCTATGTCTGTATAACTTGAAGCTAATCCTTTAAATAATTTAGCTCTCATATTAGAATCTCGTTCTTCAAAAGTTCCCTTACAATAAATCTGAATTAATATTGAATCAATACCTTCTTTTTTTCTAAGTACTCTGCCCATTCTTTGCACTGGTTGTTTTTCTGATGAATCTCCGGCCATTATTATCGCCATGTCTAACTTTGGAAGGTTATAACCTTCATCTAGTACTTTGGATGCTAGAAGTACATTATATTTATCTTTCTTGAAATCTATTAAAGCTTGTTCTCGTTTACTGTTTGATATTCCAGAATGAACTACTCTACAATCTATATCGTCTTCCAACAAATACCAGTATAATTTAGAAGTTTGATCATTGAACTGATTGAACACAATTATTTTATTTTGTTTGTGCTTTTTTATTATTTCAAACGCAACATTGAATTTAGTTGCATAATTATTAACTAATTGTTTACGTTCATTCATTAACGCTAACATTTTATTTTTTATTGGTCCGCCTGTGGACATTATCTTTCCATAATTTCCATAAGTTCTATAAAAAGTATTAAGTTCGTGTGTTAAAGTTTTATATGTTTCAAAACTTGCTGAGTCCATTTCTACGCCGATATTGTAAAATATAAAAGGATTTAGAACTGAATCATATAATGCTTCCCTTGCATTATATTTGAAGATATTGTAATTAAAAGCTTTTAATAAATGGACATGCCTATTATCTAATCGCTTTAAAGTTGCAGTTAATCCTAGTTTATATTTGAATGGATATTTCACTACTTCTAAGAGACGTTCGCTTGCATAATTATGAATTTCATCTAATATTATAAAATCAAATAGTTCTAGTGGTATTTTTTTAACTGATTGCATGTTGGTTAATGTTATTTGTGCATACTCTTTAATTTTTCCGTAATAAATTCCGATCTTTTGAATTGGTATTCCAAAATCTACAAGTTCTTTATACCAACCAGTTTCGAGTATTACGTTTTTTGGAACAACTATCAATACTCTAGTTTTTGGTTCTTTATTTATTATTTCGTTAATGATATCTATACTAATATACGTTTTACCACTTCCTGTGGCAATTTCAAAAATACTTTTACAATCGTTTTCGTAAAAGAACTTTTTGGCTTTACGTTGCCAATCTCTAAGTTCTAAAACGTCGGAAGTAGTTTCATTAGATTGCATGTCAATATCGTCTGAATTATACCATTCCATTTAATCTTTTTCTCCTTTCGTTTCAGTATTAATTATATCAATAATACAATATTTTGGTATAATTAAAAAGTTTTTATATAGTTTATCGTTGATTTTTTCAAAAGCTAATATTATATACTTATCATTTTCATGTAATTTGTATCCTTTGGATATTGTTTGTTTTGTTTTAGCTTTCGATATAATTCTATCTATAGTTAATATATCTTCTATGATGTTAGGTGCGTTCCATAAAATATTAATCATGTGCATTACAGATATTTAATATTAACTAATATATATAATTAACTAATTAAAACTAAATATCCATCATCTAAAGATTTTGTTTTTATTTCTTTTATTTCTTCACATGTAATACTAAAACTTTCAAAATAACCGTCAGAGTATGTTATATCTCCACCCACATATGTTTTATTATGCTGCGAACACATGTATTCGCCTAAGTCGTCAATGTCTATGTTGTCACTGTAAACAAGCCAATTATTATGATCGATAAAAGTGTCCCAATAAAAAATGCAATGACCGTGTCTTCTGTTATTTCCATTCTATTTACCTCATAAATTTATTTAATCTTTCAAACTCTTCTTTTTGATATTATTTTAGTATATACTAACTAGTATATAAATATTTTGTTAATTTGTTTTGTAAAATAACAAGATTTATATATTTAGATAATTTATAGTTATAAAATGGAAGAAAATCCTATTAAAACTTTATTTGAAAAAGATTATTTAAACTATTTTGATAAGGAAACATTGATAAGTATTTTAAAGGATAATTATTTTTATAATATAAAAATTGTAGATTTAGCTAAAAAACATAAAGTTAAACCTATAGAATTAGTAATGATTTTAGAATCAAATGGTTTAAGTATTACAAGCAATAAAATTTATTCTAATTATGTTTGGGAAAATAAAAAATTGATATTTAGACCATATTATTATACTAAAAGAATTAGAAGATATATTACCGAATTTAAAGGATCATTATTTTTTGATAATATGTATTGTAGTAAATGTAAAAAAGAAAATACTTTATCAATAGACCATATAATTCCAAAATCTAAAGACGGTGAAGACATATTAACTAATTTTCAAATTTTATGTAAAAGTTGTAATAGTTCTAAAGGAAATAAAACTATTGAAGTTTATTAAAGTCTGAATATTTTATAGGTTTATTATATGATTTTTTAGTTAATATAAATAATTCAATATCGCTTTTTTTAGTATTTATTTTTTGTTTTATGATTTTATTTAATAATTTTTTAAAATTTGTATTGTTCCACATTAATATTTCTAACACCTTTGGTTTTATTTTGTTACTAAATATTCCGCACTTATCAACGTAGTTCCCATTAAGTCTTTTTATTATTATGTCTATTTCAGATGGCTTAAATATTTTAGAGTTAAATAATAATTGTTTAAGTAGTAAATTTATTGTTTCTTTTTTCTTCATTTTAATAATACGAGTTCTTAGTATATAGTAAGAAATTAAATAGTATGAAATGAAAAAAAAATCATCTCATAAAACTATTTAATCTTTCAAATTCTTCTTTTTGTGTACGTTTCTTATTTCCTTTTTCAATTCCAAACATTTGAGTAACTGTGTCTCCTGGAATTTTTTGTGGTTGAACTGGTTGTTGATACTGTTGTTTTGGTTCTTTGTATTGTGGTTGAACTGGTTGTTGATGCTGTTGTCTTGGAGGGTCTTGATAAGTCGGTCGTGATTGAGTTTGTGGTGTGTATGTATTACCCACGTTACCATTTTGTCCCATTCCCATTTTGCTCAAGAAATCTTGATTCCCAGAACTTCCACCACTTGAAAAAGCATCTGCAAATTTCTTTAACTTATCTTTTTTAGCTTTGCCAGTTAATTTATCCAATTCTTTTTGTCTTAAATGTTTTGCATAATCTTTCATTAAATCTTGTTGTATTGAAGCTTTCGCATCACGTTCAAATTGTATTCGTTGTTCTCGATCATATTTCTTAAGTTCTATTTTTTGATGTATGGTATCCATTAATTCAGTTTTAATACTGATAATGAAAAATCCAAATGCACCGAAAACTATTCCTAATATGAAAGTTATTATATATAATATCATTTTATTCTGATCTCCCTTCTTTTAAGTGTTCATGATAAATTCCATGAACTACATTTTCTTCTCCTATAATTGTAAATTCACCTTTTCTTCTTTTTTCGTCAGGATTTTGGTGTATCATAAAACAACCATATGTATTACAAATAAAATCATCTTCAATATCGACTATTAAAGTATTTCCGCAATATTTACATTTTCCTATTTTTAATTGAGTTTTACTCATTTTCTTCTTCCTCCAACAACTCACTCAAATTTCTATTACAACCGTACTGTCTACCTTGATAATAGCAATTATCTCCAATAGTTTGTACTGCTGTAGTATAATTATAATTTAAACTAGGGCTATGTTCTAAAGGCATATAATATCTATCATAAGTGTTAAATATTGAAAAACCTACCATTAAAACTATTGCTAGTATTATTGGCACAACTATTACATATAGATTTAATTTTTCATCATTCATTTCTTTACCAGCTTAGTTTGATCTTTATGTATTAATTCTTTCTTCTCTCTTTGTTTCCTTAAAAAGAACTCAACATCAAAAACAAATTCGTCAAAACTTTCTTCAAGTTCTGTGTAAATTTCATCAGACATATTAACTAATTCTGTTAATTCTTCTCTAGTGCAAAATGTTTCGCATGCTTGATAACATGCATCTGCTGCTAATTTCATTATAATCTACCCTCACTTTTAAGTTCTTTAACCCATGCTTTATAATCTTTGTTTTTTAATGGCACATTGTAATGTTCAAATACAATAACCCAATCCCAGGTACTATATTCTCCTAAGTGTTCCATGTCAAACCAAATATGTTCTTGTAATGTTTTATGTTTAAATTTCATTATTCTCTCTCACTTTCTTTCCATGCTTCTTTGCGACTAGACAGGTTTAATGAATCTATTTTTACTTTTGACCATTTACACATTGGATTATTACATACTTGTGACGGTACCCAAAAATCTTTAATATAAACTTTACCTTTAGATTCTATATTAACTAATATTCCATTGTGTTCGGTATTAATAAATTCAAAAATTCCAACACTACAACAGGGACATTTGTATGTTTTAATCCAACTAACTCTAAGTTCGTCTGTTTTTTTCCATTTTTTCATTTTGCTTTTCCTTTTTGTAAATCATAGTTATAAGATATATAAAATATTAATAATACCGCACAACCTATTAAACATAATAACAATCCTCTACATTGCTCGCTTACACAATTTATGTTTGAAGCAGTGTTCAAACTAACTATTGCTATACTAATTAATGCCGTAATAAAAATACCAAATAAGATTCCTGACAGTATTCCTTCTTTAGTATGTTTATCCATCATTCTCTACCGTCTTAATAAATACTTTATATAATATATATTTAAATGTAATAAGCATTCCAATATATAATAATATATTAAATACAACACTAAAATAATTTAAAATCAGTATCAATATTAATATAAAAAGAGCAAGTAATGCTGAAAATAATATATTCATCATTATAAAAGATGTAAATGATACATTTTCTTTCTTACACTCACATATTATGATTGATTCTCCAACTATCCATAAAGAAATTCCTAAGAATATAATAAACACGTCACTAGTAAATAGCGAATAATTTATTATATTATTACTTCCTAAAAATAATTCAGTTATTATATTATACGTTAATTCCATTTTTTCTCCACCAATATTATAATAAAGCAACACTTTTAAAGACATTCATATCGATTAAAACTGCAATATCAAAAGGACTACTAACATCTAAAAATTGAATAAATATAAAACCAGTTGTTAATATATTTAAAAGTATCCAAATGCCTACACTTGTTGTTTTTAAATAAAACATAAACGCATTATAAATATTAATTAATTTATTTTCCATCATTCCCACACCAACTTAGTTTGATTTTTATGAGCTGCAGCATTAATCGACACTTCTTTCTTTTTTTTAATTTCATACTCAAAAAAGTATTTATCTTCTGTTTTAATGTGATCTATTTCACATTCAATTGCATCTTCTTCGGTTTCACAATGAGCTTTACAATAATCACATTTAAACGTAGTAGTCTCACCTTCAATTGGATCGTCTAAATCTGAACAATCTTCTATACATCTTCGCGCTTTATCTTCATTGTCATATTTGGAATTGCAATAAGGGCATCTCCAATATGTTTCCACGTTAATTGTTACCATTTTTATTTTCCTCTTTATCTAAATTGTATAATATGAAGACCAACATTAATATTAATGTTATTGCATAATGTTCTTCATATAATGTAATGAATAATGCAACTATATACACTATCTCAAACAATATTAATAAGTATTTCTTAATTATTCTATTAATCTGCTAAACATTATATATATTAAAGTAAATATAAATATTGGAAAACCTATTAATAATATTAATACTGTTAACTGTGTCATCATATCTTCAAAAGTCATTCCAAAAATTTTATAAAATTTATTCACATTCACCAATCCTCACGCACATAATTAATAACCCAAACCATTCCAATAATTCCAATAATACCCAAAACTATATAAAGTATTGAGCAATTATTATCATACAATTGGCAATTCATGCAACAAATTTTATCCATTATTTTATTTAAAACTATATTTAATAACATAAATGTTGCAATGCCTATAACCAATGATATAAGATATCCAATTATTTTGTCTTTCATAATAGAAGTATATACTAACTCATATATAAATATTACGTTAATTTAAGTAATGACTATATTTATTTTTATATAGATATATGATAACTATATAGAATTTGACCAAATAATAACTAAGTTTTTTACCATAAGGACATTTTTGTCTCGTACTTTTTCAAAGTTGAACTTAGTTTACTCTTAGGTTGCTCTTAGTTTAATATAAAACCATACTAAGAAAAAAAAGAAAAATACAATATTTACCCTAGTGTGTTTAGTTTCATTGACAATAATGTCTTTTTGACATATAACTTAGTTATTATTTTAAATTTTTGTTTTTAACATATCAATGTTTATCGATGTGTTTACATATGAACACTAACTTTTTTACCAATATACCATAAGGACAAAACACTGTTCCTCTTTATAAAGCTTTCGGTTAGTAACTTTTTCAAAAAGACAAAAATGTCCATACAGGAAAAAGGTAAATATATAATTTATCACATTTTTACCATAAGGACATTACTGTCAATCAGAATTATAGGTATGTGCTCAACATTCTATAAATTTTAGAATATAATAGTTTAGTATTTTCTAAAAAATGTATAAATTTTTGTTTTTACTAAAGAAAGTTTTTTTAACTACAAAACATTTATATATTAGTTAATAATTATATTTTAGTATTTTTACGATTGAGGAAATTAAAATGAATGAAAACATATATGAAGAAAAAAAAGTGTTATCACTTAACACAGACGAACTAAAACCGATAGAAGTAATTGATAAAAACGAACCAGAAAAATTGTTATCAATTAGTGATGATCAATTGATAAACTTTCAAAAAGAATTAGAAGAATCAATTAATAAAAACAATAAGGTGCCAATACCAGTTCCTATCGACGACAAAAAACAAAATATCATACCACCATTAGATAGAAACAAAAGAATTACATTTAGAGTAACTGAAGATGTTCATCGTAAAGTTAAAATATTATCAATATATAAAAATATAAATATTCAAGACTTTATGGAACAATTAACAATAGAAAAATTAGTATTATATGAATCTGAAAATCCTGGAATTTTTAGTTTAATGGATTAAATAACAATGGATGTTGACGATACTCGTATAAACAAGATTGTCAAGCACGAAGTAGTAGAACAACTATTAAAATCATATTTTAAACGTATAAATAAAACATCAATATTGAATTTAGCTAGACTTTTATTAACTTCAACTAACACTGATATATTAGTAACATCATTTATAGCAAGACCTAAAGCTTTCATTGAAAAAAATAAAATAAAGTTAAAAAGTATAATCATTGACGGCAAAAAAGAATATCAGATCAATCCTGAGATTGTTAATATTATTCGAAAAAGATTATGGGACACCCTATCTACCATAGGTTTTATAACTGAGGTTGACGATGATGATAATGAAGATAAATGGGATAAATCTCAAGTCGATGGTGTTGACATATATGAAGTTGGTGAGAACACAGTATTTCAAGATATACGAGAAAAAGTTAATAAAGAAGGCAAATCCTGTAATTTTAGATTTCCATTTAAAGATAGTAAAATAACTGTTGATAAATATAAAAATAAAATGACCTTACAGATGGTTGAAATATATGTTAATACAAATGGTGAATATTTTGGATTTCCATTAAAGTACGTATATCAATGTCCTGAGTGCATGGGAATCTCTGAGAAATATGAATTTGAAGTTGCAAGTTGTAAACGTAAAATAAAATGTCCTACTATGCTTGAAGTTGAAAAAGATAATGGTGAAATAACTTTTAAACGTTGTAATCAACCGCTTGAACCTGATATTAATAGAACCGATACTAAAGACACTTTTATTTATGGTGTAACTTTCATTGACGAAAACAATCAAGAAGTTAAAGCTGATGCAATAAGTTTTATGCCATTAACAAAAGGGCCGCTCAAAGTTGTAATGCAAAAGATTTCAAGACCTTACGGTAAAGAATTAGTTTTTGTTGTTGATTATGAACCGATTAAAAAAGAAATGTTACAATTACCAGAACAAACAAAAGATGAACATTATATATTTACGTTAGTTAAACAAGTTGATCAATACATTAAAGATGTTACTGGATATACTCATTATGGCTATATGCATGCTAAAGTTATGATGTTGTTGCAAATGGTTGCCAGATACATTCCGCAATTTAAAAATAATTTTAATATTGCATTAATTGGTGAAATGTCGTCAGGAAAATCTGCGTTTGCTAAATATTGGGGTGTTGCATTATATTCAGAATCAATTTGGCAGTCTGTAGCTACCAGTATTAGTATTCCGAAATTAAGAGGAACAATGGAAAAATTTATGTTGTTTGATAAAGAATACCGGTATCAAGCTAAAGGGTTATTAGGAGAAGTTGATTTATTAGTTATTGATGAACTTAAAGAAGAACCTAACGTTAAAAATAATCTTAAACAGTATTTACTTGAAAATAATTATGATTATTCAAAGCAAGGTAGTAATAATCAAACATTTATAAGGACTGCGCACGCACTAATAACTGAAAATGTTGATACAATTCATTTGGATAAATATGCAAAAGAAATTAAAAAATTATATCAGTCTGATACTTTAAAATTAATATCTGACGAAGATTCTAAAAAAGATATGAAAAAGAGTGCATGGGATCATGATTGGGACTTAACGCTTCCGCTACATGCTTACGATTTTAATCCATATCTTAGATATTCAATTAAATCTTTACGTGATGAATATACAAGAAATCAAAAGAACTGGATTGACGGATCAGAAATTGCATTAAAACAAAGGTTTTATTATTATTTGTTTTTAGGGTCAGAGAAAAGTAGTGAAGAACTTAAAAAAGTTATTAAAACTAATAGTGTTACAAGCATTGTATCTGACAACATTGAATTGATTAGAATGTTATCTAGTAAGAATTTAAAAGAACATATAATTTCATTGCAAAATCTTTTTGATGGCAGAAACGACCTCGAATATTTTAATAAAGTTGACGAATTATTGAAACAGTATGGCAAACGAACTGATCCGAGAACAAGTGAGATGTCGTATGCAGTATTGAAAATGATACGAATAATTGATAATAGAGATTATTGTACTGAAAAAGATTTAGAAATATTACAGTATATAATTGAAAGTATTGATAATAAAATTGAAGTTGCCGATACTAATGACTTTAAAATTAATGGTCCAAAATTCGTTAGTGATGATGTTATTGAAGAAGATGATATGTCGACAAATAATTTAATAAATACAAAGACAGACAATAATGGAAACATTAAAACTGAAGAGTTTGGGTTTTTCGACGGAGAAGAATTTTAAAGAGGTAAAATAAATGGAATTTAAAGAAAGAAAAGAAAACATAATATATGGTTTAAATCAACAAATTAAAATAATAGAAGATACAATTGATGAACTCGAACATTGTGATACTGATTGCGAAGTCATAGAAGCAATGATAAAAAATACACAAAAAATGCAAAAAATAAATGCAGGTAATATTAATGATACAGGAAATAGAAAAGAAAAGTAAAGAAGATTTAATATATTTAATTCAAGAGTTACAATTAAAAGAAAAAAAAGCTAACAATAAAATCATAACTCTTAATACAGAAATTAGATTTATGCAACGACATATGAAAAAAGTCCGAGACTTAATAGATAAATCTCTTAAAACTAAAATTGAAACTAATAAATGGGAAAACAAAAATGACACAAAATAATTTAAACGCCCGAAATTTAAATCCATTTAAACGATTAAAGTTTGAAGATATTTTATCGTTTGCGCATAAAACTAATAAAGTTATAAATTATAAATTTTTACGTGATAATGGTTTCGACCCTACTGACATTGACATTATTTATGAAAATAATGAATTAGAAGTTCTTAAAAATAATTGTCGAGTATTAGAACTTAAAATAAAACGATTATCCAAACAATTACTTGAAAAAAATAGTAAGATAAGAAAAACAAACACGCCTCCAGCACAAATTAAAAAACCTACTGAATATATAGAAGATAAAAACTGGTGGACAGTTATTAATCATTACAAAAGCGGTAGATGCATTAGACTTGTAAAAAAATCAAACATTATAGATTTACATAAGATAATTAAAAAAAATACTGGAAATACTCACAACATTATTGAATATAGAGAAATTGTATCTCACATTATAAAAAACAACAAATTATATAATTTAACTGTTGACGGTTTTAATGGTGGTAAGAATAGAAAATTATATTTTGATCTATTTTATTACCCAAGCAAAGTATTAGAACATTTAGGAGACATTAAATTAAAACAAGGTAAAATTGAGAGGTTAAAATAAATGAGAAGTTTAATTGAAAAATCTATTGCGCATTATGGTCATCATAATCAAATATTACAATTTTATGAAGAACTTAATGAACTTGGTGCTGCAGTTAATCATTATAAACGAAACAAGATAACTAAAGAAGAGTTAGTTAAAGAAATTGGTGACGTGTTTATAATGATTGAATATATAAAAGTATTATTCGATATTGATGATGTTGATATTAGTAAGTCTATTATTAGATCAAAAGAACGGCTAGAATTTAAAATTAAAAATAATGAGTTATAAAATGGGGCAAGATGATATTTTAAAATTTCTTAGAAAAAATAAGAATAAAAAATTCACTGTTGCTGAACTATCTAAAGCTATAGGATTTAGTATTTCATCAACAGGAAGATGTTTAAGAATTTTAAGAAAAGAATCAAATCCAGAAGTTCAACATGAAGATTTTACTCTTGATAGATTTAACGGAAAAGTACATAGATATAGGTACTGGATACAATGACCGAACAACCAAGATTAATATTTAGTGAAGCTAATCATCCTGAACTTGGGTGGGGTTACGAATGTTATAATTTAAAAGATGAAAATATTTGTGCAATTAGAAAAGTTAAGACTGGTCGCTTTATGCACTGGTGTCAAATAATAGCACCGTATCATTTAAATAATGCTGGTTATTTACAATTTTCTCCAGGGTGTCAAGATGAAATCAGAGCTATGTGTAAAAAGTTGAACGGTAAGAAATAATGATAAAGAAAAAGGTATTAACATTTGAAAAAGTCACTATCAGTCATTACAAAGTATTCGATAAGAAATTACGATACATTTGTGATATTAAAAGATTAAGAGTTGGGCAATATTATCATTGGGCTATGGGTCCAACACCTGTTGTTGATGGAAAAATAATTTATTATAATATTTTTTATACCAAAGGACAAATGATGGAAATGTGTGAATTCATTTCTCAGAAATATAGTGAAGATATTAAACAATTAAAAGCTGATAGAAAGAAAGAACGTGAAGCTAAAGAACAATCGTATTATTAATTTAACAAAACATTTATATATTAGTTAGTATATATTAAATACAATGCGAGATGTATTTAAGGAAACCTTTTATTAAGAAATCCATCCCACGAACAAACTTTCTTATTTACACGCAAAATTAATCAAAATTAAAAAACATTAGAGTGAGAAAAATGAATAAATGCCAAATCTGCGGAGAATAAATAATTAATAATGAACAATGCTTTGAATATCATCTAGGAGAATTTAAAAAAGATGATATGAATTGTACTGGCTTTGAACCAAGCAAAAATTCTTTAGTTGAGCAATATGTACATTTTGATTGCTTTAAAAAACAAGGTAATAATGAAAAGCAAAAATAAAATAAAAATATTTAAAGTTAAATATCCAATTGAAGAAATAACTTGGTTTGATGCACAAAGCAGTATGGACAATTTTTTTATTGAAGAAATTATCTCAGAATTAAAACCAATACAATCTAAAACAATTGGTTATTTATTACATGAAACCAGTGAATATATTGTAATTGGTTTTCTATTATTCTCTAATGAAATGATTAAACATCATCAAGTAATACCTAAAGGTATGATTCTCAAGAGAACTGTATTGAGAAAGAAAGAAATATAATTAACAAAACATTTATATATTAGTTAGTATATACTAACTAATATAAGGAGACACAACAAATGACAAATTTAAATTTAGATAAAACACAAAAGACTGTAATATGTGACACCGAAACTGGAGGGGTTAGTCCATTTGTAAATTCAATATGTTCAATATCAATGAAAGTTTTCAACGAACCTTACGCTAAAACTTGGTACATCTTGCCATACGGAAAGCAATATGACAAGAAAGCTATGGAAATCAATGGGATAACTGAAGAATTTCTAAAAGAGAAAGGACAAGAACCTAGAGAAGTGATTAAAGAAATTATATTATTTATAAAAAAATATGCAAATTATAATGAAAATAATTTAATACATTATCACCCATTTATATTAGCACATAATGCCATCTTTGATCTTCAATTTCTTAATGTGTTTTTTAATGAATTTCATAATAGATTATTTTCAAGCTATTTTCATTATCATCCAATTGATACTATGATATTAATGAAAGGCTTAGTCGACTCTAAAGTTATACCACTTAAATATGTAGGATTAAAACATTGTTATAAATATTTATTTGGTAAAGATTTTGAAAATCAACATACTAGTGAAGCTGACGTCCTTGCAACTGAGCAAGTGTATAAAGAATATTTAAAGTTACTTTTAGAATTAAAAGAGCATTCCACATTTGTTAAACATGTGCAAAATCATTTAAGCAAAGATGAAGTTGTACAATGTAAAATATGTGGTAAATTTATTAGTGATGTAATTTAAAAACAAATGGAGATAATACGAAAAAATGAACGAAGAAGAAACAATTAAAACTGAAAAAGTTAAGATTACTTTTAATGGTGAAATGGCATGTGGGAAAAGTACAATATTAAATATTGTTAAAAAACATTTAGAACAATTAAATTATAAAGTTGATTGGACTTTTTTAGAGAATGATGGGCACGATATTGTTGTACATAATGTTTTTAAAAAGGAAAAAATATAATAGTAAAATGAAAATAGAAACAAAAAGATTAGTATCAAAAGAATGTTTTGAATCCTTAAAAATTGGAGACAACCTATTAATAAAATGGGACAAAACTACAAGAGATAATGCAAACAAAAAACCAGTGTCTCCAATGATTACAAGAATCAGAGAAATAAAAGAACACAATAATGAAATCATATTAGAAGAACCGGACAATTTATATTTCAACTATATGATGTATTTGAATCCTGATGAACATGGTCATAGTAGATGTAGATTAGTAGAATTAGTTAATATAAAATAATAGTAAAAAAATGAAATGTGAAATTTGTAATATAAAAACAAAAAATAATAAAAAAATTTGTGATACTTGTGATAGTAATATGAAAATTATGGTCGATATGGATAAAGTAATTAATAAAGATATTGAAACTCAAATTAAAAAAGACAATAAGTTTTTGGAAAGTATTAATTATTTATTTTCAAGAAGAATTAAAAAGTTTTTCAAAGATGAAATGGAAGAAATGGGTGGTAGTGGTTTTAAATTAGTAGATAAACCTAAAGGAGAAAAACAACCAGGATATTCCATTGAATATTATGTAGATCAATGGCCAGTAGGAGATAGTGGCGATTGTTTTGAAGGTTATTGTTATTTGCAATTAGCTAATGATAAGTATTTAAAATGGTTTTATGAATGTTAAAAAGTACGTATAACAACTACTATAAGAAGTTTTGAAAATGATAAAAGTTTACATAGTTGAATCACAATCACAATATGATGGAGGATACGCTAAAGGTGTTTTCTCCAATGAAGCTAACGCTAGAAAATATATTGAAAAACAACCAGATTTTATAAACTGGGATCCAGAAGATAATACAAAAACATTTGTGCCTGGGGATGATTTTTGGTATACTTATGAAGAATTTATTTTAGATGATGATAGTGAATAAAATATATTAAATAATGAAAAGGTGTTTGGAAAAATGTTAATAAAATTAAATGAAACCGAAACAGTTACAGTATGTATGAATCATAAAGACATCAAAGAAACTGAATACTATACAATAAAAAGATTCGGAGATGAACTTGGATTTAGAAAATTTGATAAATCTCCAGAAATAAAAAGTACAAAGAAGTGTTATGTATGCAAAAAATTAGATGATGATTCTCACGATAGTAGGAAATTAAAATATAAGATAACTAATAGAATGATTGATTCAAGATTTTATGTTTGCAGTGAAGAATGTTTAGAAAAGTTTACTAAATAAATAATTTATAAAATGAACAAACAATCCTTATTACATAAAGAAAAAACTCCTGCAATTTGTAAAGAACATATTGATTTAGAAAATAGATTAATGAAAGAATTGCTCGACAGATCGTTTGTAGATAGAGTTACACAAGATGTAAAATATCCATACGGACAATTAGACGTATATTCTATTCAAAATAAAAAACATATTTATTATGAAATCAAAAGAACATATTCAAAACAAACAGTTAAAAATACTAAAAAGCAAGCGCTACGATGGTTAGAATATCAATCACGAATGCAACCGAGAAGTACAAGCTATGTTATTATGTACACAACCACTAAAATAAGAATTATTGGAAGATATAAAAATGGAGAAATAATTATAGGTGGCAAATATGTTTGAAGAGAAAATAAGAACCATACTGTATAATGGCAAAGAAATTAAATGCAAAGTTGAATTAGACAAAGTAATGCTTGGAATAATATCAATCCCATTATTTATCATTCCTATTTTGTTCATACTTTTTGCAAATTTCTTCATTGGTATTGTAATGTGTATAATAACTTCTATTGGATTAATAATAAGTAACGGTGCAGGTTTATATAATGCAGAACCTATTATTGAGGATCAAAAATGAAAATCGACTTTAGAGTATATATGTTAACAGTTTGGACTATTATACTTATAGTGTTTTTTTTAATAATTTTTAAACTTGAAAGTATTTCAGACCCATTTACTTACGACGTTAATTCAAATGAAAGATTACAATTTTGTTACGAAGAAAGTCTGTGTACAACTTTTATTTACTTAGAACAACAAGTCGGTTGCTATCAAGGTTGTAAATTTTATACAGTTCAAAATCATACATTTAATGGAGAGCAAGGATATAATTATAGTCTTTGTGTTGATGCTTGTGAAAATTTATATCAAGACAAATGGAGGGAATATAAATGAGCCTTGCAGTATGGATTATTTTTGGAATATTATTTACTTTTTGTGCATTTATCGCAACGATAGTATCAATAGTAAAAAAAGTTGATGAAATTGATAAACAACAACAAAAAATAATAAAACATTTAAAATTAAAAAATTAACAAAACATTTATATATTAGTTAGTATATGTAAATAATAAGATAGTTAAAATGGTATTCGAAACAGAATTTAAAATGCTCGATGGAATAATAGATGATCAAAGATGCTTAGATCATCAATATTCATATGAAGAACTTGACGAAAGAATAAAAAATCTCAAAGGATATATGCAATATAAATATGGGCCAGCAATAGAATTTTTCAAACACATGAAAAATCACATAGAAGTTATAAATGCACTAGTTAATCCTGGAATTCCAATGTGTAAAATTTGTAACAAATCAGCAGTTGAAATATATTGTGAAAGAAAATGGAAATAGACAAACAAAATACAACTATCATAATAACAATAATAATAATGCTTTTCGGAACACTTTGTGTGTTATCCTTATCTAATATTGAAATTACATTTAAAACTGAAATGGATGAAAACACTTTAGATTATCTCACTGAACATGATTATTGTATTTATACAATACAACCTCCATACGATTCAAGCGAATCTGGATATGTATTCATGGGAGACTGTAAATATATAAATCAAACATTATTAGGTAAATAGAAAAATGGAATGTCAAAACTGTAAAAAGAATATGAAACTAATTGAAAAATTTATTGATGATGACTGCGCGGTCACAATTCACAAATGTAGTAATTGTAAATGGCAAGCAGAAACATGGATTAATCTTGAAGAAGACGTGCCTAATCACACTGAATGGATTGATGAAAATCGGGAGTTGGTTTAGTAATGAAACAATTTATAATTTTTTTAATTTTTTTAATTTTAATACCGTCTTGTTTATCAACACAATTAGATGATCAAGTTAATAAAGAATTACTAGAAGTTGCTAAACAATTAAATGGAACAACAATATTTGAAACTTTAAAAAATACGATCGACTATTTAGAAGAAACAATTCTTTATAAAGAATATTATTATTCTAGAGGAAACACACTTACCTGGTATGAAAAAGAAGGAGATTGTACTGATAAGACAGAACTAAGTACTAGATTGTTAAATATGAACGGTATTAAAACTAAAAATGTTTATGGCATGGTAAAAACTACAGACGATTATTGGGGATTACATAATTGGTTTGAATATTGGAACGGAACACAATGGATTAATGTCGATGACCCATACTTTAAAAGAATGATAATTTATTATTATTATTAATAAAAATGAAATGGTACGAACTAGATTTAAAAACGAGATATAACGAAGTATATAAAAAATACTCTTTAGTAGATTTCTTTTATTGGTGGACTGACAAAGATGATCCTGAATGGATGGAAATTAGATTTGATGATTGGAAGATTGCAAAAGAATGTTCTCTTAAATATTATTTAAAATTTAACAAAGCATCAGTATTTATTAATAAACCAATACAGCTTATTAACATAGTTAAAGATTTTAAGATGAAATCGCATCTATGGTTTGGCATAAATCCAAAAAGAATGTTGCGAAATAAATATGGCAAATTAAGTTTTACTGGAAAAGATATTAATATTTCTAAATTAAAATTTTTATTTATTGATATTGATAGAGTTATAAAAGAAGGCCCTGCTACAAATATTGATTTAATGAATGCTGACTTTCTAGCTAATAAAATACTTGAAGAATTGTCTAAAGAAGGATTTAATAAAAATTTTATTAAGATTTGCACTGCAAATGGACTGCAGTTAATTTTAAAATTAGATATACCTTTTAATTTACCAATGCCAACGTATCATGAAGATGGTCAAATTTATGTCGAAGATGTTGATTTTAAGAGAGTTAAAGATATAATTAAAAAAGGTATAGGAAAAGTATTAGAGAAATTTTCTACTAAATTTAAGGATGAATATAATGTAGAAATTGACGGGACAGGTTTTAATTTAGGAAGAGTTGGTGCTCTACCTTATTCAATGAATCTTAAATTAAAAAATAAAAATATTATACTCCCTAGAGGAATTGTTGAACTTAAAAACGAAGAATCTAACGAAGGATTATCTGATTATTTAAAAAGCTTGGTTTCTAACACATATGAAAAGAGTAAATTAAAACGTAATTTTGATACTATAGGAGTTGTAATGTCAAAAGACTATGACATTTTAAAAAATAATTTATCACAAAATTCCTTAGTAAATTTAATGTTAACACATCATTTTCCTGATGGTGGTATTAACAATACATTATGGTACTCAATAAAATTATTATTATTCAACAAAGGAATTACTACTAACGATAAAGAATATATTGAACTTCATGAACATTTTAAAATTTTACATTCTAGGAGTTTTAGCGATAATGGATTAGAACCTATGTATAAAAATAATTATAATGGATCAATTAAAAAAGATGATATAAACTTAGTTCCATTTATGGTAAATAAATATTTGAGAAATCATAAAGTTAAAAATTTACAAACTGAACAATCTTATTATCATCCTCCAATATTTATGGTAAGTCCACATGGAAAAGCTAAACATGAAATTTTAATTACTTTAAATAAAGAGATATTCAAAGAGAAAAGAACTATTTTAAATTTTAATGCAAAATATTCTTTTGATGAAAGTTTAAGTGATCCCATTGAAAATATTAAAGAATTATGTGGAATATTATTTAAGATTAGAAACGGTGATTATTTATATGATACAATGATAAATGAAGATAATATAATTAATGATGTTGGAAAACTTTTAATTGAACAACAATTGCGTCAAGTGTTTATTTTATTTTTACACGATTTCTTTGAGAGATGGGGTAAAGAAATTACTATTTATATGTTTAAGTACTATTTTAATGATTATTTTAACTTTAAAAGATTTTATTAATTCTATATAATAAAAAATATATATATAAATGAGTTGTGCAATTAAATCTTTATGAGGTCATCTAATATGAAAAAAATATTATTATATTTATTATTTATAACTTTAATGTGTTTTAGTGTTAGTGCAGAAACTATTAATATTAATTCTACTTTTTGTGATAATTATGAATGTAATGATATAGCTTTTAATGGTAATTCTTTGCAATTGATGGCCAATGAGTCAGTTAACATTTTAATACCATTTCAAGAAGGTGTTTATGATATATCAGACAATGCTTATACAATAGATGGAAATACTTCAAATTTTGTTACAGGAAAAGAAGATAACACTTTTGCTTATAGATTAAGAGATGTAAATGATTCATGGTTAAATGTAACACAAAAATTTAATAAAGTTTCTTTTGATGGAAGTTTAATAAATAAAATTAAATGGCATGAGGGAACAGATTCTTCTTTTGATTTCATGACAACCTCTCATGAAAATCCTCCTAGAAATGGTTTCAGATACAGAAAATTTACTGGACTTAATATTTTTAATTTTAATCTAGGAGATGGAAGTGATTATCAAGATGAATCAACTTCTGCATTTTTATTAAGTGATGATATTTGGTATAATATAGGGTTCGTTATGGATTGTGATAATGGTGGAGGAAATGTTCCAAATCCTTCTCTTTGGTATTACTTAAATTATAGTCAAACATTCATAGAATCAGATTATATAAATACAAATTGTGATACTTGGAATATTACAGAAAATTGGTGGACTTTATTTTCAAATTCTTATATTTCAGGAGATAGTGAGGTTGAAGGAGATGTTCAGTTTGTAGAATATATTAATGAACCAATATCAAGCGAAGAATATATTTCTTGTGGTAATTCAAAATATGGTTGTTTTTTAGAAACGGAAGGAAATTCAACAATAATATTATCACTAACAGAACCTTCAAACTCTATTAATATTTCTTTAACAACAGAAGATATTGATTCTCAAACTAATGTTTGTTATAAAATATTAAACGAAACCGTACCAGTTTGGAGATGTTCTAATAGTAGTTATGTTGAATTATCTGAATCAATAAGCGACATATCAATAACAATAAAATTAAACTCAACAAATACATCAAAAACACCAATATTAAAAACAATAGAAATTATAAATAGTGGTCCAAAAATTGTTTATATAGATAATACATTAGGCTCTGATTTAAATGATGGCTATAGTCCATCTAGAGCTTGGAAAACATTATCAAAAATAAATTCAGAAAGCCTAGGTCCTGGTGATACAGCATTACTTAAAAGAGGAGAGGTTTGGATTGAAAACCTTACAATTACAACAAGTGGTAATTCTTCTGATAAATTATTAATTGATGCATATGGTTCTGGTGAAAGACCACAATTACAAGGACTTAGAATGTTTGCATTTCCACAAAGACATGATATAATATTTAAAAATTTACAAATAAATTCAACTATTGATGGAGGAGCTGCTTTATCTTTAGAAGCAGTTTATAATATTACAATTGATAATTGTACTCTTGAAGGAAATCATGTTGCTGGAGATATTGTAATATTCAGAGGTAAGAGTGGTTCATATTCTGAAAATAATACTGTTAAGAATTCTATTATAAGGAATGCAGGAACATTTGAGTCAGGAACAGGTGTCGGAATAAACATATATGGTAGATTTAATTATATTGAAAATAATTATTTTTATAATAATGAAGAGGTTTCTGTTCAATCAATAGGAAACACTGGAATTTATCATACAAATAATACAATTAGAAATAATTTATTAGAATCAGATTATTCAGATAGAACTGGTGCAATAAATATGGGTTGGGGTTCTCCAAACACCACTGTATTTAATAATACAATTATAGGACATAGGTGGGGAATTACAATTGATAGTAATAATTCTAGAGGGGGTTCAGTTATTAGTTATAATACTATATATAATTCATTAGAATTAATTACAGTTATGACTAATAGTTTCGGAGGAAACAACAATTCACTAATAGAACATAATACTTTGGTAGCTGGTCCTAATACCGTAAAAAATATATGGTACTCAGAGGGAAGTGGTGGATTTTATGGACATAATCATGTTTTTAAAAATAATTTAATTTATGGATATAGAGATCATTATCCAGAATTTAAATATAATATATCAAGGTTTGATATTACAAGTAATTATAATTTATGGTTTGATAATGAATCTATTTTAAATGATTCAAACCTTGTTATGTTTCAAATAGATAGTCCTAATACAATAAACTATAAAAACTTATCTTCTTTTCAATCAGCAACAGGACAAGATTTAAATTCTATAGAGGGAGATCCTTTATTTAATTCAGAATATATACCTTATTCAGAATCTCCGGCATGTACAATGTCCGATACTGGAAGTTATGTTGGAGCATTACCGTGCTCAACATTATATTCTCCTGGTTACGTTCCTCCAGCAACACCAACAAACACTACACTAGACGTATCAGAATACTCAAATAACACAAGAAACGTTGTATTTTCTGCATTAGCATTATTATCAATAGTAGTTATACTACTTGGATCAGTTTTAATAATATCAATAATTAAAACTGAAGGAGACATATCAGAAATAATTACAACTACTGGGTCTCTTATTGGACTAGCAATTATAATTATTGTTGGATATATAGTAATTAATATGGTATCGAAGTTTGTATAAATATTTTTTAATAAAAAATATATATATAAATGAGTTATTGTATATAGTAACAATATGACATCGTTTAAAGTATTTAAAAATAGTAATAATAATTTTAACTCATTTGAAAAACCTTTTCAGAAGATTGGCCGTTCCTCAATTTGCAATGTAGTTAATTACAATAATAGCCAATCTTCTGTTTCATATTATGGAGATATATAAAATGCCAAAACCTAAAAAATATGAGAGAGAAGATAAATATTTAAAAAGATGTATTCCAAAAACTTTAAATGATAATACAGCAAAAAATGTAAAACAAGCTGTTGCTATATGTTATAATATATTCAGGAGAAAATAATGGCAAAGAAAAAAAAGAAAGACTTAATGAGTAAAACTAAAAACCTAATTGGTGTTGGAATAATGGGCACTGCCGGACTTGGTGCGATGGGTCAGATGGCAACTATTCCTGGTATGCCGCCACAAGCTGCAACCTTAACCCCCATAGTTGGAACAGGAATTAATCTAGCTGCTATTGGATCAAGTTATGATATAGCTAAAGACATGTTTTCAACTAACAAAAGAAAATGTAAAAATGCAAGAAAAAGCAGGAGACAAAAATAAAATGGAAAATATACCAGAAAAGATTATTGGAACAAAAGAACGGAATAAACAAATATTAGACAAATTTTTGAAGGGTTCAGAAAAGAAACCTACATTACTTGTAAAAAAAGACGAATCTGAAAAATATGTCAAAAAAATCTTATGATTTTTTAGATAAGTCCATAAAAAAAATTATAACCAGTAAATCATCAAATAGTGATAACAATAATTTTTTAACTAATGCAATGGGCAATTTCAACAAGCCGAAAATTAATAGTGTTAACTCTAATTCTCTCAGTATTTCAAAAAATTCTTTTAATTCTAATTCTTCTTTTAATTCTTTTCCTAATTTAAAACCTAAGAAACAATTTATGTTAGCAGGAAAATCAGTTCAAGTGTTTAATAATAATCCTATACCTAACAAAAAGGTAATAGAAAACACTTATAATCAAATACCTGATGATAAGAACGTTCCATTACAATTCATGACACGTAAACAGTATTATGAAACTTACGCAAAAAATCAAGAGTGTGTTAACGGCAAACCTTTCAATAAAGAACAAAAACAACAATTTTTTAAAAGTGCAAAAAAAAGGTACGGTAATATCATAGGTAGATATACCACTGAAAGTAATCCTTACTATGCACCTGCAGTAGTTGTGTTTAATGATAAGGATAATTTGCCTAATATTAAAGGTAAGAAATTTAAAGATTTAGCTTGGCATGAGTTTGGTCATGAATATGTTGAAGAAAAACAAATTAAGATGCCATTACATAAAGAAGAAATGTTTGCCGATAGATTGGCTATGAATAAAACTATGCAGAGGCAAGTTAATCTAGATATGTCTTATAATAATACTAATAGTTTGAAAACTGATGTTAATAGTAAAAATGATATTGTATATCATGGAACTACACCAATGGGTGCAATGTTAATAAAAAGACAAGGTATACTTACTAGTAATGAATTAAAAAAACAAGGGGCTCCTTATCATACTCTTAGCGATAAAACGAAACCTGATAAAACTTATTTCTTTAAAGATAAACCTAGAGCTGAAAGCTGGGCAAGAGTTGCAACACAAAATTCAATGTTCCCTAACGCAGTGCCAAAAGTAGTTGTTGCAGATGTTCCAGGGAATGAATTAATTCCAGATTTAGGAATGGAAACTGGTGGCGCATTTTATAAAGAAGGTGGTGTTAAACCTAAACAAATAATAAGTTTATATGATGTTGAACAAGATTCTGAAAGTAAAAATGACACATCAAATTTATATACTTGGCAATCTCCAGATAAAGAAATTGCTAAAAATCCTGAACCTGCAAACGATTCAACTAGAAAACGAATGACACCTGGTAGAAGTACTGGATGGACAGGAAGCGGAATTTACGCATATAGTGATAAACTTCAAGCTACTAGAGAATCTGAAGATTCACCTAATTTATATAAAGGTAGAAAATTATACAAAATTAAAGTTGAAAAACCTTTAGTGTTTCCGTTTAAAGGTTATGATAAATTTATGAACGCTAGTAAACATCATAGAATGTTAAATGAGGGTTCATTTATTAATGATAAACCTTTTATTGGTCAAGTGTTACGTGAATATAATGAAGCTGGTATAAAAACTACAGAAAAACAATTATTCAATACTATGGTTAACTCACAAAAAAATAATATGTTACCTTCAACATTATTATTAAAAGAACAAGGTTTTGATTCTGTTATAGCTGATAAAGAAAATAATACTTATATGACTGGTAGTGTTGCATTAGGTCGTAAAGGAGATTTTCAAAACAAATTAATAGAAACTGACCCTTATAATATAACTAAAGAAGAATATGATTTATATGATTGGAACAAACACAAACAAAAAGAACCATCGTATCAAAGTCAAAGTAAAAAAAAACTTATTAGAGATGCTTTAATGAAAACTTCTGAACGTGGTGAATATCAAGATTATTCAGATTTTTACGATGAAAAGAAAAATGAAGCTTATTTAGATAAATATAAAGATCCAAAAGAACAGCAAGAATTATTATCCAAATATGAACAAATAAAAGTTCAAGAACAAAAAGAAAAAAATGATTTTTATAGAAACAGAAATACAAGTAAAGCTGAAGAAGAATTAAAACTATTATTATTAAAACATGAAATACTAAATGGTAAATAAAATGTCAAAAAAAGAAATAAAAACTTGTATAGAAAATATTGAGACAATAACAAAAGAACATCCGTTATTGGTTGTAGGATGTGCAGTTATTGGTGGTGCTTTGATAGGTGCTAGTGTTACATTATTACTAAAGGAGGAATAAAAAATGATAACAAATAAAATAATAAATAATATACTTGGAAAATCAATTAAGAGAGATAATAGAAGTAAAAATAAAACTGCTATATCTGCCATGTTATTAAATATGATTAGAGAATACCCTAATGACTTTGTGGTGATATTTGATAGATTTGGTAGTGATTTTAAAGTTAGTGAACCATATACTTATAAAGAAGATGCTAATAAATATTACAAATATATGAGTAATAATTTAGATATAAATTGGAAAGCAGGTATATATACTCTTAATAAAAATAGTTTGTCACATTATCTTTAAATAAAGATGTGATAAAAAATAAACATGTTAAATATAAATAAAATATTAGGAAACAAGAAAAATAAGAAACAAAGTAGTGTTAACAGTATACAAATTTCCAAAACATTCAATAATAAAAATTTAAACATTAATTTTGATAACAATTCTAAAAATAAAATTAATTATAGAAACGAAAGTTTTCCTGGATTCAACATTCCTAAAGAATATAAAGGTAATGGTAATTATAAATATAGAGTTTTAGCAAAAGATGGAAATAAAATAAGTGTTATTAATTTTGCAGATAAAAGATATGAAGATTTTTTACAACATAAAAATCCTAAAAGATGGAGAAATTTTAGAGATAGACATAAATGTTATTCTGATTCACCTAAAAGATTAACTGCTAGATTTTGGTCTTGTAATTATAATTGGTAAATAAAAAATGAGAAAGTCTCACTACACTAAAAATAATGTATTTAAAAAATCTTGGACAAACAAAGAAATTAAAATTTTAAAAAAATATTATGAAATATTAGGATCTTCATATTGTTTAGAATATTTAAAAAATAGAACCATATCACAAATAACTGCCAAAGCGAATAGATTAGGTTTAATAAGAGAAAATAATAAAAGATTTAAAGTTAATGGACAATATAACAAACAAGCTGTAAATTCGAGAGTTTCTAGTATTGGGATGAAAAAAATTAAATGTTTTATTTGTGGTGTAGAGAAACCGTTTAATAATAATTTTTTTTCATATAGAAGTAGAATTAATAAAGATGGAAAAAAAGGTTTAAAAACTACTTGTAAAGAATGTGATTCAAAAAGATGTCAAGAATTAAGAGGAACCACTATTAGATTTTTATCTGGAACATACTCAGGAATTAAAAGTAGACAAAAAAAATTAAATTTTCCAAGAACATATTTATATGATTTATATTTAAAACAAAATAAAAAATGTATATATACCAATTTAAAAATGACACATAAGACTAATAATGGAAGAGTTATGACTAATATTAGTGTAGATAAAAAAGATCCGAAAAAAGGTTATAGTAAAAATAACATACAGTTAGTTTGTTTTTGGGCAAACATTGCTAAACAAGATTTATCAGAAGAACTTTTTATAAATTTTTGTAAATTAGTTACAAGTAATGAACATGGCAATAAATATAAATAAAATATTAGGAAATAAGAAGAGTAAGAAACTTGTTAGTTTTACTAAGACTTTCGGTAAGAATTCTTTTTATAATATGTTTAATAATATTAAACCTAAACAAAATAATTTTAATTTTTCGTTTCCTAAAAATGATTTATTTTCAAAAAACAAATTCAAACCGTTCAGATATAATCAAGATGCAGAAGAATTGACTGCTGCAAAAAGGTTCGGTGGTAAAAACTTACAAAATTTAAAACCTATAGGTCAAGGTAGAGATAGAAAAGTTTACGCTTTAGATGAAGATAAAGTTTTAAAGATTGCAAAAAATCCAGGTGGGTTAACACAAAATACAATGGAAAGTAATTTGGATTATCCAACTGGACAAATTAAACATTATGAATCTGGTAAAGATTATGTAGTAATGGAACGTGCAGATAAACCTGGTAAAGCTACTAAAGAAATGTTACAACATTTAAAAAAAGCTAAAGATGAATCATATAATAGAAATGAACATCAACAACGTGCAGATTTTTTTAATTCTCCACATTTTGAAGCATCAGGTTTAGATGCATCTGATTTTTCAAGTTATAGTGTTACACCACAAGAATTTGTAGCTAAACGTCAATGGGGAGAAAAGGATGGTCAACCTGTATTGATTGATGGTGGTGCTTTAAGTTCTGGTGACGATTTAAGTAGACATAGAGTTAAAGATTTTAAACCTGAGAATTGGCAATATAAAGAATGGCAAGATATTCAAGCACAAAGACAACAAAATAAAAATAAAGGTAGAATTAAAGTTAATTATCCTGAATATCAAGAACGTAGTGATGTGTTAGCTGATTTGTTTAGTGAAAACAAATATGTTCCAACACCTGGAATAATGGAAAGATTTTCAGAAAATCCAACACGTAAAGTACTTGGAACTAATAAAGGTGAATGCGATGAAGCTGCAAGCTGTATTGTGACAGACGCCCTCAAACAAGGTGTTCCTTTTAATCAAATTCAAGTTTTAGGTGTTAGAGCGCCTAATCCAAATAAAGGAGAAAAACCGCATTCAAGTCACGTTGTAACTAAGGTTGAAGGTTTAGTTTATGATCCAACTAAAACACAATTCGGTTACGATAATCATGGTCCTTTAATTTCAGATAAACTTGATGATAAATATCATAGTCCAAAAGTTTTACCCACAGAACCTTATATTAAAAGTTCTTTAGGTTATGTTAAAGAAGATGAAGATTCTAAAAATAAAAAATTAACGTTGTATCATTCTACTAATATACCATTTAAATCAATTAAAAAAAATGGTTTTATAATAGATGAAGACACTGAACATAGAAGCGGTATAGGTATTTATTCATCAGAAAAACCTCAAGATAATTTTGGAAATAATATTATTAAATTTGATGTTGATGGTAAAATTTATAATGCTTCATCTGAAGAATCTTTAGATAATTTTAAAGAAGAAGTATTTAAAAAATATCCAAAACATTCTGATTATGGAAAAGCTAAAACTCAATTTTTAAAAGATGAAGGTTATAGTGGTATTAATTATGGTGGTACTATTCTTGTAACTGATAAATCCAAAATTAAAAATATACGTAAAAATAATAATCAATCAGAAATCAAACAAGATGATACAAGCGAAAATAAAGTTAATAAAATTACCAAAGACAGAATTGATAAATTGAACGTTTCATATAGTAGATCTAATATGCGAGGACCTACAAAAAATAAAACATTTGTTGCACACAAAAACCTTGGAAATAAAAGAGGAATATTAGATAATACTATTAAAAGATATCCTAACTTATTACCAGAGATGGAAAAATTTAAAGGTGGTATAAATATTTATGATACAACACCTATAGAAACTGGTGCTTATAACCCTGAAGAAAATGATATAACATTAACTGGTAATTGGCAAAATTTAAAACCTAAAGAACGTGCTGAAATTTTATTTCATGAATTAAAGCATGCAAAAGACGCTAAAGATATAGATGGTGAGAATGGTTATATTCCTGAAATAGAAGAAAGTGAATATGTGAGACAGTATGATGAAGAAACTAAAAATAAAGGATACAAATATAATAAATTTGAAAAAAATGCTAGAGTTGAAAGTGCTAAAAAAATAGGCGAAGTCGATTATTATAATATTCAAAAGTTGCCAGTTTATAATTCGTATGTGTCACAAAGACAATCGCAATTAGAAAATGTAAAATTACCTGAAGATAGATATAAAAATACAGAAAAACAAATACAAGATTATAATATTAAAAAAGGAATGCGATTATTTAATGGTAGAAGTATAGAAATTAAAAATGATACTTCTAGTGAAAATAAAATAAAACAACAACGAGAAGTTGCAAAGTATGATGATAATATATTTATTAATAAATTTAAAACTGATGGTGGTTATTTGGATATAACAGAATATAAAGATAATACAGGTGCGGTATCTAGTTTATATGTCGATGAAGAACATAGACGTAAAGGTATTGCGACAAAGTTATTAAATGAAGCAAAAAATAAATATAATATCATACATGCACAAGTTAGTAATATACCTTCAGTTAAAACTCATTATAGAGCAGGATTTAGATTAGATAATAATCCTAATGCTACAGAAGAAGAAAGTATTGAACATTTTAAAATCAAAGAGACTGGTCCTGGTAGTATAGGTATGAAATATATAAATCCTAATAGTCAAAAAGAATCAGATATTAAAGAAGATAATACAAGCGGAAATAAAATCAATAAAAGCACTAAAAATAGAATTGATAAATTGAATGTTATATATAGTCGGCCTAATATGCGAGGACCTACAAGAAATAAAACATTTGTTGAACATAAAAACCTTGGAAATAAAAGAGGAATATTAGATAACACAATTAAAAGATATCCTAATTTATTACCAGAGATGGAAAAATTTAAAGGAGAAATAGGTATTTATGATACTACTCCTATAGAAACTGGAGCATACAACCCTGAAGAAAATGATATAACATTAACAGGCAATTGGCAAAATTTAAAACCTAAAGAACGTGCAGAAATTTTATTTCACGAATTAAAACATGCAAAAGATTCTAAAGATATAGATGGAGAGAATGGTTATATTCCTGAGATTGAAGAAAGTGAATATGTAAGACAGTATGATGAAGAAACTAAAAATAAAGGTTATAAATATAATAAGTTTGAAAAAAATGCTAGAATTGAAAGTGCTAAAAAGATAGGTGAAGTGGATTATTATAATATTCAAAAATTGCCAATTTATGGTTCATATGTTGCACAGAGACAATCGCAATTAGAAAATGTAAAATTGCCTGAAGATAGATATAAAAATGCAGAAAAACAAATGCAAGATTATAATATTAAAAAAGGAATGGCTCTGTTTGATAATCGGCAATCTGGCATTAAACAAGATACTTCAAGCGAAAACAAAACACAAAGAATAAATATTCCACTTGATAAAGCTTGGAATATGAGAAAAGAATGGGCTGGCCCTGTAGGAATGAAACAAAAACGTACTGATACTTCAATGAATGCAATTGGTAACGCTATTGATAATAAAACAATTGATCCTATTTATGTCAACTATAAAGATTATAAAAATGGTTTACTTACAGACGGAAAACATAGATTAATTAAATATAAAGAAAAAGGTTATAATAATGTTGCTATTGAAGTTCATAATATTCCTGACGAAATAGACATTAAACAAGACGAAGAGTCTAAAAACAAATTAATGTTTTGGAAGAACAACAAATCACAACCAGAGAATTATGAAACTTCCCAAGAATATCCAGAAGTTACTAATCAAGAGTTTGCAAGACAACAACAATATGATCAATCTGTAAGGAACTTACCCAATTATGGTGAAGTTCAAAATATATCAGGCAATAAAGTTGGTAATGCAATTATTGCTGCAGATGTAATTATACCGTCAGGTAAATTATTAACTCTTGGTGGTCTTGGTGTTAAAAAATACGTTGATAAAGTTAAATTAATTAAAACTGATGAACACGATAATAAATACAGAATTCCTAGAATGGAAGTACATAATAAATAACTTAAGGTGAAAAAATGGTAGGAGAAAAAATAATTAATAACATATTAGGTAAAAAGATTTTTTGTGATAATAAAAGCAAAAATAAACGTAAAGATGGAAAAGTTTCGTGTGATAATTGTGGAAGATTTGTTGACGAACGTTCTTTAATGTTTGAGGATGGGAAAGAATATTGTCGATTTTGCATTAATGATTAATTAACAAAACATTTATATATTAGTTAATATTTACTAATTCTTAAACGACACTCAAGCACGTAAAGGTTTAGTCGTTTGGCATGGAATAGCTAGAGATAATTGCCGCCGAAATGGACACAGGGTTAGTGGCTAGTCGTTAGGAATTGAAAGTCAAGCAGTCCAGGAACAATTCCCGTGAAGGTGTGATGCCTTCTCTTTTATACGACGAGGTAAAATAAATGGAAGAAAATAAAAACGAATTTGAAGATATGATGAACGAATTAGATATGGAAGAACCAGATTTGACAAGCATAACTACTGAAGATGCCGAAGAAGATATTAAAAAACAAACCAGTACAAATGATCAAATAGATATTTCTAAAGAACAACCTAATACTGATTTAGACGATGAAGAAGTTCCAATTGATAATTATATTGGTGAAGAATATGTTAATACTCCTGAAGTTGGAAAATCTATTGAGTTTACAGTAAAGACTATTAAAAATATTAAAAACAAAGCTAAACATACTGCAAAAAATCGTATTACAGGCGAAGAGTTTGTTGTTGGTGTCAAGAAAAAAGATGGCGAAACAATACGAATCGATGTTGTTACAGATGAAGATAAACATTTTGTTCTTAATAGTTGGTCCATGTTTAACTTATTTCAAAGAAGAGATTCGGTTTTTGCACAAGAAGTTAAAAAACGTGGAACATATGCAGGCATTAAAGTTAAAATTACTAGACATTATGACGGATCAGTTGCTTCTAAAAAAGCTGCTGATGTTATGAAGTTATATGATTTAAAAGACTTAGCAGAAGCAGAAGAATATAAAAAGACCGTTGCTAAAGCTATGGATGATAATATGTTAGCAAGTCTAGAAATTATTAATTAATTTTTTTATTTTTTTAATTTAATATGCGAACATCATTCTCACAATCAACACTATTTTGGACTTGTCCTAGAACTTGGCATAATAAATATATTTTAGATTTGCCAAGAGAAGAATCTTTAGAATTTGCAAATAGAGGAACAATAGTTCATAAATGTATGGAAACATACTATCCAAAAAAAACATATTCTATTAAAGAAATTAAAAGCTTATTTGATCATATGTGGTATAATGATTATCATATGGACGAAACATTTCTTGCTAATAAATATGATGAATCATGGGGAATGGTGGTAAACGGAATTAATTTAAATTTAGATATTAGCGAAGTTGAACTTGAATTAGCATTTGATGACGTTAAAGGATATATTGATGGTGTAGTGTATGATAAATCTACTAAAACTTGGAAAGTATTTTTTTTGGATTGGAAAACTTCTACGAGGGCACATCAAAATGAATTTGAATATATTATGCAACTTAAATATTATTGTTATTTATATTTTAGAAAATTTAATATTTTACCTAGCAAAGTTATGGTAGTATATCTTAAATACACTGGAGATTTTGCATTTCTAACAGTAACACCTACCATGCAAGATGTTAAGAACGCAGAAACATTTCATAAAAAGACGTTAGAAAAAATGAAATATTTTATTGATAATCCTGATAAAATACCTGATTATAATATGAATTATGAATGGTCACCTTATAAACACTTATGGAAAGTTCCAAGTGATAAATTTATTGTTAATTTACAATTGTCTGGAAATTATATTTATTTTAAAAATGATTTACCGATAGTTGTATTACAGCAAATAAAAAAGAAATTTTCATATAATAAATTAATTCAATTCAAAATTAAAGATGTTTTAATAAAAAAACAAAAACCAGTCTGTTTGTACAACGAGAAATATAAACGGTTAAATATTGGCTTTTTAGAAAGTTTAAAAAAGACTTTAAAAGACTATGCTCAAATAAAAAATTTAAAACTATGTCTTAATATTAATGACAGAAGATATTTTAATAATAAAAAAATAGAAATGCCTTTAAATCTCTTAAGTGGTAAGAAATTACGTGATTATCAAAATAGAGCAGTTTGGTGTTATTTAGATGGTCCAGAAATGTCAATGCTAGAAAGTGCAACTGGATCAGGTAAGAGTTTAATTATAAGTGATATAATTAGAGAAATTGCTAAAACAACCTTAATTGTAGTTCATACAAAAAAATTAATGTATCAACTAAAAGAAACTCTATCTGAGGAATTAGGATTAGAAATTGGACAAATCGGCGATGGTAAAAAAATTATTAAAGATATTACGGTTGCAACGATTCAAACATTGTCAAGAAATTTTGAGCAGTTTCAGGATTATCTATCTACCATATATTTTTTTGTATGCGACGAAGCTCATCATATAGCTAGTAAAAGTTATACTGACTTATGCCATAACTTAAAAAACACTAAAAGAAGATTATCTGTTACTGCTACTGCGCATCGTAATGACGAACATGGAATGATGCTCGAAGCTAATAGCGGAAAAGTTATATTCACCTTACCTACTAAAGATTTAATTGAAGATAAATATTTAATGGACCCTGATATATTTTTTATTAGGTATAAAAACACGGACAAAGAATTGCAAGAGATGAAAAATAATTCAAAGACAGGTCTTATTAACGAAACTCCAAAATATCATTTATATTATGATAATTTTATAGTTAATAACAAAGTACGTAATAATAAAATAATAGAGTTGTGTGATAAAAATAAAGGCAAAAAGATATTAATATTAGTTAAGATTAAAAAACATATTAAAATTATTGAAGAGTTGCTGCCAGAATCAAAATCTTTTGATGGAAAAACTGCTCATAATAAGCGTGAGGAAATATTTAATGAATTTAAATATGGAGATTTAAATATTTTAATATCCACAGTATCAATATTTTCTGAGGGTGTAGATATTCCAAGGTTAAATATTATTATAAATGTCTCTTGTAATAAAGGAGATATACGTTCTATTCAAACGTTAGGAAGAGTTTTACGTAAACACATAGAAAAGGATTCGGCAATTTATTATGACTTTTATGATGTTGATGGAATTTTTTATGGTGCTACAAAATCTAGAATACATGCATTTAAAAAAGAAGGACACAACGTTGCAATAGTTTAATAAAAAATATATATATAAATGAGTTATGTAATTAAATATCTATGAGGGTTCTCAATATGAAAAAAATAATAATATTTATATTTTTAATAATTATATCATTAAATATAGTTTTTGGAATTCCATATCCAAATAATGATGAAACAGTTTATCTACAATTATCTACAAATGCCAATGATGATAGTGGCAATAATTACGATTTTATAAATACTGGAACGTTTATTAATAATTATGCAGTATTAAATGGAAGTCAAAATATTTGTCGAGCTATCGTTACTCAGTATTATGATAACTATGGAAATTTCACTATTGATTTTATTATGAATGCAAGTCTATTAGATGGAACTGCAGATAGATTAGTTGATATTTCATCATTCCAAAACGATGGATTTAGATTAGAAATTCAAAATAATCAATTAGTTTTTAAATTACAATACCCTGGCGTTGATGATGCAGAACAAATTTCTATAGCATTTAATACTAGTCAAGAATATTATTTATCATTTGTCATAACTGATAATGGTGCTGGAAGCCCAGTTACATTAGATTATTATATAGATGGAATTTTTTATGATACGGATGATTTTGAAGTAGGATCAAGAGTTAGAGCAAACAACAGAAGCGCATGCCTTGGATCATCATTATCTTCTAGTAATTATTTTCATGGAGGAATAAAGCAATTTCAAATAACTCCAAGAGCAAAGACTTCAACAGAAATTAATAATTTTTATACAAACAGTTCAATAATTTCTAAAACATTATATGTAGATATAAAAAATGTTAATTGTAATAATTCCTACACAAGAGAACAAAATAATTTTACCAATATGTGGTGTGATACCAAAGGGTTTTCTTCTGGATATGGCGGCTCTCATAAATTACTTGGTGGTGATATAGTTTATATTTTGGAAGGGGAATATAATCAAGAAAATAATAATAATTATTTTTATTCAAATTCATATATTTTTAATAATATAACTATTCAATCTTACAACAATCAAGAAGTTAATATAACAAACTATATTCCTGATTATGCTTCTGTCCCAAACGCATTATGGACTCAAATAAGCTCTAATCCTAATATATGGACAACAACATATGCAGGGCTTGGAACTAATGCTCCTATTCTTTATTATGAAAATGGAACTAAATTTATGACTACGAGATGTTATGACGAAAGTGGTTGTTCATACACAAGGTGGCTTACTGATGTAAATAGGAATAGAGATATGGTTTGGGGAGATGATGCAACAAATAACATAACAATTAGATTAAAAGATTTATCTATGAATCCAAACAATGTTCCTCTATACGTTTCAGAAGAAATTGGAAATTTTAGAGTTTATAATCATGGAGGAGATTATTATTGGATTTTTAAAGATTTAAATTTCAAAAATGCTAAAACCCATATTTATACTTATAACTCTTCCAATATTTTAATAGATAATTGTAATTTTACTGGCGGTTATAATTCTGTTTGGTTTAGAGGAATTAATGAAGGTTCTCCTTCTGGTAATCATATGGTAAAAAATTCATATTTTGATGGAAAATGGAATCATGAAGAATGGTATAATGATGACATCAAGAATACATACGAAGAAACTTCGTCAGTTAAATCAGAAGAAACTACTGGAAGTGTGACAGTTTTTAATAATACGTTTACAAATTGGGCAGGAGGAGTCACGCTATATACAGATTCACAATATCTTAATAATGGAAGCAATGTTTCTTATAATACATTTATTAATGGAATTGGTTCACAAATAGAAATTGAGAAATATTGTTATAATTCAACTTGGCATAATAATAAAATTTATGATTCACAATTTGGAGTATCTTTTGGTCCTGCAAATGGAGATAGTAATGCGCGGTGCAGTTTTTATAATAATGAAATAAATTTAGATGATTATATACTTCAAAACGAAACTTTAAATTATTCTTCTTATGCATTAAAATTATATAGTGCAGGAACAGGTTTATATGTCTCATATTGGAATGTTCACCATAATACTTTTATTGGTGGCGGAAAAGGTTTTTATGGATTGCAAGGCACAAATAGAGATCATAGAAATTCTAATTGGACTAATAATATATTTTTATCTAATAATCAAGCAACCGTTGAGAAAACAGGAGAACCACAAGATGGAGTATTTTTCGATTATAATTCATATTTTAGAACTGATGGTGGAGATATTTTTTATAGATGGTCAAATGATTCTTCAACAGAATTATATTCAGACTTAACAGAAGCAAAATCTAGTAGTGATTGGAATGGAGTTTGGGATATTAATTCTTTAGATTCAAATCCTTTATTGATAGATATTAATAGTAATAATTTAACTCCTTATGCAAATTCTCCTGTTTGCACAGCAAGTGACACAGGAAGTTATATTGGTGCATTACCATGTTCAACTATAAATTATACACCCCCAGTTGTGCCAGCAACACCATCAACAAATACTACACTAGACGTATCAGAATACTTCAACAACACAAGGAACGTTGTATTTTCTGCGTTAGCTTTATTATCTATAGTATTCATACTACTTGCAGCAGTTTTAATAATATCAATATTTAAAACTGGTGGCGACGTAACAGAAATGATTACAACTGCTGGGACTCTTATTGGGTTAGCAATTATAATTATTGTTGGGTATATAGTAATTAATATGGTGTCGAAGTTTGTATAAATATTTTTTAATAAAAAATATATATATAAATGAGTTGTTATATTAATATCAATTATGGGAAACGTAGTTCAATTAAAATCTGGTAAATGGGTTAGGAAAGGCTCGTCTGATGATGATAAAAGTAGAGCATCTGAAACTTCTAAAAGTAGTTCTTCAAGTA
>Ga0180433_10000718_pt1 | contig 56298 bp, 57 predicted proteins | sample SS_ome_8_FD_132980 | JGI IMG/M metagenome (GOLD analysis project Ga0180433, IMG submission 132980) | Hypersaline lake sediment archaeal communities from the Salton Sea, California, USA - SS_1_D_1 metaG | ecosystem: Environmental > Aquatic > Non-marine Saline and Alkaline > Hypersaline >...
ATCATAATATGGGGTTGCGGCCTGTTGGTCATCTTCCTCCTCTACAGACAAAGGTCTTGTGGGAGACTGGTTCACAGTAGCAGGTTGTGCCACCGGCTGCAAGGTTGAATTTGGTTGTTGACCCAGCAAAGCCGCTTCCCTTTTATAGTCATCCTCTACTGCCAACTTTGCCAAATCCTGTTGTCGATGATAACTCTGAATACCACCAACAACCAAACCTTGGTCAGAAGCAAGAGTCCGAATCTTCTCAGCCTTTATAAAATGGTCTGCCGCCCGTTCGTTTCCATATTTGTATGCCTTCCTACCGGCCCTCCGAGCGGCACGATACGCCTTGTTCAAGAGACTTCTGCGTCTCCTGCCCTCGGTAAGTTTTGATCGGATATCTCTGGTAAGCTGGTTCATTAGAAGAGGTTGTTCACTTTTTCACCCAAAATCCCCCACTGGTTCTGGGGTGGTGGAGTCACTGAACCAATCTTGTTCATAGACTTTTCAGCATCAAGAATGGCATAAGCCTTGGCCCAATAAATCTCACTGGATTTCATGTCCCCCCGGTTCTCATAGTTTACCGCAAGGATAGCACACTTCAAAGCCCGAACATTAGACGGGATAACGAGATCGTCATTCGCGATAATTTGAACGTGCCTCGCTTTGAGAATCGCTTCGACTGTGAAGTTAGTCACATCCATCGGGAACTTGTATTTCCGAACGGATTGATCAGACTCATTGACAAAACCCATATCGACAACCATCACCCCACCTTCCCCGGCATCAATCACACCGGGACCATTTTGCTGGAACTCCAAAGATTGGTTGACAATTCCTACGGGTGAGTCCTCCACAGCAACCGCTACCATGGTGTCGTAGGCGTAGGGCAGAGTGAGGATATTGCTGGTAATGTAGGGCTTTATATCTGTGCGGGTGGTGGTCCCGTCCCACATTCCCTCAGTATGGAGGGACTCCAAAGCTTGGTTGAGGGCCTCCCGAAAAACTCCTTCGGGGTCATCCTCAGAAGAAACAATATGGGAGTAGAGCCTAGCCCTCACCTCATCATATCGCATTGGTCTCTCACTTGCCATGCTTCACTATAAAGGGAAAATCACTCATTGCCAAGTTCCAAAACCCATTGTTTTTGTCCACGGTCTTTTGGTCAAATCGGGGGTGTCGAGTATTCTCGAATCCCCGGCGAATCCCCTCAACCCTGACCACGGCTTTGGTGGGCTTACGGACCCAAAACTTTCGATCCATTTGGACCTTCACAACCGGAACACCCTCTTCCATGTCCACAAACCCTTGAACAAAACCGAAGGAGTCAAACATGACACTCACGACTCGGATACTAGGAACGAACACAGCCTTCCAATACTCCTCCTTAAGAGAAACTTGTCCTCCATAGCGACCAAAAGCAGTCCGCTCCACGTCAACAATGATCGTATCGTGAAACATGGGTTGGGGTTCCTCGGAGCAAAACCAACCCAACCCATTAACAATAGCCATTTTCGAAGAACCAGAATTGTTTGACGGCCCCCCAGAAGGCCCCCCAGAAGGCCCCCCAGAAGAAGAAGAATAGGGGGATTGAGAAGAGGAAGAGGAAGAGGAAGAGGAAGATTGGGAAGAGGAAGATTGGGAAGAGGAAGATTGGGAGGAAGAAGATGAGGACTCAGAAACCTCCAAACCCATCAACTCAAAATTGGCTCGGATGGGGTATGGATATTTTCGTGATTCCCTCCAAGCAGACACAAAAATATAAGCCATCATAGCCATGTGTCTGGTTCCGAATTCATCGAAGGATTGCAGTGGGTCCTTGGGATTTCTCAAGGAATCGTCTTTCCGGGTTCCTTCCCACTTTTCCAAGTTGTCTTGAGGAGTCAACACCCTCCGACCGCCTTCTCTCGCAGAGGGTTTTGCACCCTTCAAAACCTCATGAAAATTATCCATCAATGTCAGTAGTGGCGGCTCCCCAAAAAGCATTGTTGCGGTCTTCTTGAGCTTGAGTAAATCTTGGCCATCTCTCAGAATTGAGGCGGGTCCCCTGAACACGAACAATCAAGTGGTCCGGTCTTTTTCCAAACAACGGAGTCCTGAACTCTGCGATAACCCGCCCGTCCTCATAATGCCCAACCACATCAGCCATCACCCGTGGGGAGTGGGCCGAAATAACCATGATGTCCTTTGTGCATTGGCGGAACTCTTCATCGAGGGGGACCATTACTTTCCTACCCCACCGGGGAACTGGAATTACTATGGTGTCAAAAAACCTTGCTTCGGGTTCTTCGGCACACATCCACCCGATATTGTGGACTACTCCATCAAGAACAACGGGGACGATGGCATATTTGAGAGAAGATTTGGACGAAGACGAAGACGAAGACGAAGACGAAGATGAAGATGAAGATGAAGATGAATCAATCTCCAACCCATGAACTTGGAAAGAGGTGAATTTGTTGAGTTTGTTGTAGGCCCAAATAGTAATATATGGGAGAATAGGCAAGTGGCTTGGGGGTTTGCCTACATGGGCGTCTGGGTCAACCTTCGCTGGCCCCTCAAATGGCGCGTCGGGGATACCCGCATCAACCAACTCAGCTTCGTTGGGGGGTTGTTCTCCCGCAGACTCGGGCTCTGCATCCCTGAGAGCTTCAATAAAAGCCTCCTCTTCGGGGGACATATCCTCCTCATCAGAATCTCCCCAAAGTTTTTCCTCTGCTTCGGCATTCAACTCTTCAGTTGTTTTGCCATCCATGTCTTTCGCCCATTGGGGGCGGTTATCCACAAAGGGGTCCTCAATTGAAACATCTTCCAGCTTAAGCTGGGGCTCATCATCCCCGGTCTTGGGGCCATCGTCCACATCCTTCTCCGACTCGTCGGTAGTCCAATAGGGATCTTGTGGGTCTATATACCCAAAATTTTCGTCTGGTTCCATAAAATATTAACCGGGGGAGTCGATCTGACGGATTAACACCTCATAATATCCAAGCTTCAATCGATTGGTGGTGATACCAACAGTAATCCAACCACTAGGAATCCCTGTGGGGGAAGTCGCTGGGATGGTTGAGGATGAATATTGCCCATTAACTGAAATTGAGCCCCCCGCCCCATTCAATGGGGGCGTTAAATTAATACCCGCACAAAGCGCCATCGGGGTTTGCCACGTTCGGGCAGAAGCCTTTGCCCACACCATAGCGGGGCTTGCATAGAAAGCTGAATGGACAACTCCAATCGTGTGGCTCTGTGGCTTGAACACTATGGGGGGGTAGTCCCCCACAATAGCCGAGGGGTCGTTGGTCACGATTCGAATTATCCGACCATCAACAGCGGCGGAAAAAGGTTCGGTCACATCGAAGACCAAGGCTATGTCAAAATCCCAATCTCGTTTATTAAGGCTCGCTGCCAAAGCATAAGAACCGATCCAACTGGCTGAGTTGAGGATCGGAGGGAAACGATAGTTGAAAACCCCCGGAAGATACTCAGTTACCGCAACTCCGAGTCCCTCTGTTTTCATGTGGATAGACCGCCACTTATCATAGGACTGAATTTCCTCGATGGACCCATCCGGGTTCCTCACTCCAACAAGGGTTCCATCGGCCACCTCTTCGGCTTTGACGGGAGTCTTGGTGATTTTGATAAACCCATTGAGAGTGTTGTCAAACTTGTAATCGATCAATGGAGTATATTGGGGGAGGGTCAAGGTGTCTTTGATGGCTTGCCCATTCCCGATAGGGTTGACCTTAGATTGGAGGACATGAAAACCCTCTTGGGCTGGGGTAGTATCGTCTACCAAGTCTAACTCCCTCGTAGCAATTCCTCCCCCCAAAAACCGGGAGGTTTCATACCCAACTGCCGGTTCCCTTTCCCTTTTTGAATACTGGTAATCCCAAAGAGCATCTTCCCCATCAACATCAACAGTCACCAAAGACCGGGAGAATGCCGAATAATCGTCGGAGTCAAAAGGTTTTGTGAGAGACTGGCCCGAATACCTGAGTTCTTTGAACCCCACACCTTTGTTCACTTGCAATGAAGAAACACCCTCCCGAACCGAGAGCCGCGATTCCGTGTTTTTCCAAATCCGGTCATCTCCTTGTGAAGAAGATCTCCTCACCACCAACCCACCATCGCTCGCGACGGCTGTAGATGACTCACCCAACGTCACCTCGTCAACATTTCCCCCTCTCCGATTCCCACTTTCATTTTGGGAAAGGACTTGGTTGGCATTCACGTAAACCCTCTCAACGATAACGAAATAGTTGTCGAGAATGTTGTCACCCGTAGTGACTTGCCTTTCCGGTCCCGTGTAAACATACCCCGAAAAGGTGGGGTCATCATCTCCCAATGTGGGTTCATCCGCGTAGTCGGGGTCCACAAAATCAGAACGAGGCATCACATACTTACGGACTACTTTGTTCTTGTCCTTGAGGAAATTGTAGTTGTCTTGGCTCTCACGATCTGCCGCGTAATACCACCTTTGGAGTTTCGGGTCCTCTCCGTAAGGAGCGGCTACCATGAACTTGTGGTTGGGAAATTCTAAAGTATTGGGGTGAGCCGTCCCTACTTCGGGTGGGGTCTGATTCTGGCCAACAAAAGAATCCACAACCTCAAAAAAGAGGAAATCAAGTTCCGGGGAGTTGAAGGACTTTACCCTCTGTCCCGGTTTCAGGTTTTGAGGAAAGGACATGAGGGTAAAGTAATCCCCTGTTTGGGGGATTCAAGTTAAACGTATTGCTCCCCTTTTTCTTTTTTCTTCTTGAGTTCGGCAAGGGAATATCCCGGATCGAATTGGAAGTGGGGATAGTCTTTCATGGATTCCCAATCACCTCCCCACTCAATTTTCCGGTAGATGTCCTCCGGTTGGCCTTTAATCCACTCATTCAACTTTTGGTAGACCTGAACTGAGGTATCAGGGTCAGACGCATCGAGGTAGGCTTTACCTTGGAAAACCCCGAAATCAACAGCAAGACCGTAGTTATGGTAACTCTCACCGCCTTTGGCGTTGGTGACGATTGCTCCGGGAGAAGTCCTCCCTTGGGCGTAGAGCTTGTCCTGTTCTTCGAAAGTTCGAACACTCGAAATGATTTTCACATCAGCCCCAAATTCAGAAGCGATTCCCTTCGCAACCAAAAGCACATCTTCGAAAAGGTCAGCCATCAAAGGGGGAAGTTTGTCGAGGTGGGACCTACTCCTTCCATCGACCAAAGGGCTTTTTCCGGGGAGACGATCTTCTACGTCCAAAGAAGGCTCGTCTCCTTGTGACTTTCCCGGTCCCACTGGAGGTATTGGTGACACATGATCCTCTTTGAGTTTGCTCTGTTCCTCAACTGGCAGTCTCTTGAGACCTTGCCAACCAGCATCAGCCACACCCTGAGAAACCAACCAAACAGAAACACCATTCACCATCCACTCCAAGACCTCTGGGGGCACTTCAAAAAAGTTACCTGCGGCAGTGAGCACGGAAAACAGAAGATAGACGAGAAACTTCATGGACTTCTTCTTTCCATCAGAACCCGAAGCCATCATCCCTTGGGCACCGAAATCGGCAATACCCTGAGAACCGATGTAGGCGAAACCGATCTGCAAAAGCCACTCAGTAACTTCCTTGGGTAGACCAAACCGTTCCCCCACAAATCCGATGATCACATTCAAAAGGAGAGCCCGAAGTTTTCGGGACTTGAACTTCTCCCCAAAACCTCCACCTTCTCCCGGCTCTTTGGCGGGTTTAGGCTCCAACATTTTCAGAATTATGTTCCTCAACAAGTTCATTTCCACGATTATACCGAATGAACCCGTCATAAGCAAATCAAATTTTTTGACACCCCGCCTTTAGGCGTATAAACTACGACATGGAGAGGATTATACTAGAAAACAACTTGGCACCGGGGGATGTTCTGGCGATGACCCCGGCGATCAAAGCTTGGAAAGAAAACTTCCCGGATTTTGAATTGGGGTATCGCGGGACTGCCGAGGCTTTGTTTGAAAACAACCCCCATGTCAACTTGGAACTCAAAGCCGAGGGCCGAGACGATGTTCGGGTTTTGCAGTGTGAATACCCCGACATCAATTTTTCCAACCAACGACCTGCCCACTTTGTCGAAGCCTACGCCCGATTCTTTTCAGAAAGAATCCGCCATAATATCAAGGTCACTCATTTTGAACCTGAAATCTACCTCTCCAAAAATGAAGCTTCTTCCCCAAACCCCTTACGTGCCTTATATGGGTTATCCATACCTTATTGTATAGTGGCGGCTGGACACAAAACTGATTGTCCAATCAAAGGTTGGGAATCCGAGCGTTGGCAAGCTGTGGTGGACTACTTTCGTGGAAGGCTTCTTTTCATACAAATTGGAGCGGAAGGTGAAGGACACATACAGCCAAAATTAAATGGGGTAGTTAATCTAGTGGGTAGAACAGAAAACCTACGCCACTTGATTCGACTATTCTACCACTCCCAATTTGTTATGTGTGGTATCACTTTTCCCATGCACCTATCAGCGGCACTAAAGAAACCAAATGGTGAGCCGAGACCTTGTGTCGTTGTAGCTGGGGGTAGGGAACCAGTCCATTGGGAAAAATACCCTCACCACCGTTTCCTAGACACTATAGGGACTCTACCTTGTTGTGCTGGGGAAGCTTGTTGGAAAAGCCGACCCCACACAAATCAATACCCCCTAGAGGATAACTACACTTGTTACGAGTTGACCAACAAGAGTCTCCCGAAGTGTATGGACCAAATTACCCCCGAACTTGTTTCCTTCGAAATATCGAGAATCATAAAAGGGGGGCTTATACAAGAACTTACCCCGGAAGAAAGAAAACTAACACAACAAATACTATGACTAAATTCATATCAATAACTGACCAAAAGTGTTTCCTTGGTTCCTTGCTGGGGATTCGTTCTCTATTAGAGACCCATACTTGGGTAAGCCCATCCCAAATTACCATTGGGTATATTCTCCACCACCGAGACCACATCGAAGCTGCCCAACTCAAATATCTCCGAAACCTTGGTGTAAACGTAGTCACTAATGAGGATCTTTTCGTTGGTGACCGATACGCGGGTCCTTGGGAAGCAAAAACCTATCTCTTCCGAAACACTGCCATGGAAAGCAATAACGGGGATATCATTGTCCTCTTCGATGCTGACCTTTTCTTTTGTCGGGACACAGGTTCAGTAATAGGTTCCATCAACTCTAGCCACCTCTCTATAGCGGGGGGAAAAGACCGGGATATTGAATACGGACCTAACTATTCAATTTATGGGATAACCCCAGCCAAAAATGATTGCTACATGTCTACTTCATGTATGTTTTTGGAAGTCACTGACTTCACTCGTGACATCCTAAAACACGCCGAAGAAGTCACCCAACACGCCGAATACAATGGACAAGGCCCCTATAAGGGCCACGGAGATCAGGGGGTTATCAATGCTTGTATTTTTGCGGCCAAGCAAAAACACCCAGAGGCCATCCGCACCTTAGCATTACCCGACGCTCTATGGTCCCACCATTGGACAGCCAAGGAAGACATTTTCCGGCGCACAAGCACCGGGATGTTGTTGAACCTGAATTACAAAAATGGAGATCACCCCATTTTCACCTTCCACCGAAGCGGTCCATTCCCAAAACCTTGGTCCCCAAATTTCTGGACACCTAATCGGTTAGCCCATCTATGGGCCATCGTTGTGGCAGCAGGACACATCGAGGAGTCAGACAAAGACCTCCTCACGGAAAATACCCAAATAATCGTTGAAAGAGCGAAGGAACTCGTCCAACTTTTTGCATGAAATCAATTCTAATCAATTCCCCCATGCGGGTAGATATTTTGACAACCTTCCGTCTTGGAACCCTTATAAAAGAATAGATGACAGACTCAGAGATTGTTAGTTGGACTGTGTTTGGCGAACGCAAATCAGGAACAAACTGGACCTCCCGCATCATGGGGCAGGTCACCAACTGCCACGACTTATCCGACTCCTATGTCAGCGGTTGGAAGCACGGCAAATGGGGGGAGTGGCAGGAAAAGAACCTCCACGACAACAACCTCGTGATCTTCATAGAAAAGGACCCTTTTGCTTGGTCCCTATCACTTTTCCGCCACCCTTGGCACTGCCACCACATGACTGTAAATGGATATTCCAACTTCCTTAGAGAGGAGTTCTACTCCGTAATCGATGGAAAGTGGGCTCAGTGGTTTCAAAAAGAACCCGAATCGGAACGGGAGGGGGAACGCTTCCCGAATGTCATTCAAATGTGGAAGGAGAAAAAAGAGTCCTTTTCCAAAATCGTGGGGGTTCCTGTAATCCACATTTCCTATGAATCTCTTTTGATCAACCCCAACGTCTTCCTCGAAACCATTGAGAAAATGGGGGTGAAAATCAATGGAAGTCTCAAAGACAAACCAGAGGATTACAAAAAATTTAGATACTACACCGAGCGGGAATACATGGAGTTGATCAGCCGGAAAGATGAAGAATTTATTTCTGGACAACTCCGCTTTTGATAAGCTTTTGTTGCAAGTCCTTCAAATGAGAATTCGTATCAATAACCACTTCAAAGACATCGAGCGGTTTAGTAGTGAATTCTTCTCGGATTGCTCTCTTGACTTGCATATTTATTTGCCACTGTAAAAAAGAAAAGGTGGACCCCGCACAAAGCAGGATCACAAAGGTAAGGACAGTGTTTTTAATCAATCCAAAATTTATCATTTTGTGGGCATATAGATTGTTTTTATCCTTTCGACATCGGGGATAACAATTTGTAAATCGGGATTCAGTCGCTTAAACTCTTGCCAGCTTTCCCGATCCATGTGAAAAGTCCACCTTGTCCCTACAGCCTTCTCGACAGCGGAAAGTCTTTCCTCCCACTCGGCCACCCGAAAGGCAAGTGCCCAAACCCCAGCAACCAAAGCAAGAAATAACCCCAACGAAATAGGGATGGCGGTGTCTTTTGTAATCTGCGACCACTTTTCACTCATCAATCTGATGCGACCAATTTAAGTCAATTTAGGGTTTCTACAAACCAAATTTGCTCTTTGGGAGGACTAATCCGAAACAAGTGCAAGCATACTTCCAAGCCCTCATCTTGAGGTGTGGTGCATCATCCCGATATGGGGGTTCGTCCACATATCCGTCCAAAGGACCGGAACCCGTGCTGAAATCCCAATCGGAGACCCCTGCCTGTTTCATCAAACGGCACAACCACTCAGCATCGTAGAGGGCTGACTCATGGTGGTCCAATGCGGCTTCTCGAAATGAATACTCCGTCGTGTGGACTGCAACCCCATCGGGTTTCAAACATTTCATGGCTTGGTTGACAAAATCCACCCCCGCTTGGAGCGAACCCAAATGCTCGAAGGAACAAACACTCCAAACGAAATCATATTGACCTTGCAAAAGATCTTCGGGGATGTTTCTCATATCCACCGACCTAAAAGTCGCCGATGCCTCAAACTCCTCGAAGGGTAACAAATTTTCCTTCCAAACAGCTTCCAAATTATCAGAATGTTGATTCGTCCTTTGCCACGCTCTTGATTCGTCCGCTGTGGAGGACAAATCTGTCACAACCAAATTTACGCCCCCCTCTACGACAAAAGTCGAAGCCAAGGGTTCTTGACCACAAGCAAAACCAATCCCCCGGCTACTTGGTTGAAGTTTCCCATGCTCCCACAAAACTTGGCATACATAAGCTAACTCCCAAACTTTCCTATGGTATCTCCAATCAATACCCATTCGTTCACACCAATACTGGCACCAATAGGATTCTATGTCTGCTTGAGTTGTAGGTTTTGAAACGAGACCCACATGATGGGGTTGAGTCCAAGGTTCCCGTTCCAACACTTCTCTTGAGCAGAGTTCCGCCACTTTATTCGCCTCCTGTTTATTCATTGTAAGAAAGTATGATTTTCTGTGCTTCTTCGTGCACACCCGAAACAGGGGGGTCAACCCCCCTTTGTTGGTCAAACCTCGCAACCGCCCTAGAAACCACCCCCACATCAAAGTAAGGGGACAAAACTTCCACGGGTCGGGATATCAAATCGTTATACCAAATCTTTGGGGGTCCAAAACAAACCACATCAAAATAAAACCGTCGAGCTACTCGTTCGCCCCCCGGTGACTTTATCATAGCCAAAACATCCTCCTTCGATATGGTCTCCTTGTCCTCCCACAAATGTTTGCACCCATAGAAAAAACTTGACTCCCCAATCACATGCTCCTCGCCGCCACGAATTTTTGTTATAGCATGAACAAACCGACTAAAAACCGGGAATATTGGTTCCCTCGAAATAGTTATTACCGAACAGGAATTCTCCACCAAAGAAAACTCTGGGAATGTGGGTAAAAGGTGGAATTTTAAAAGGGTATCAAAAGGTTTCTCTTTTAGAATACGATCCACATCTTTCCTATCAAAGTAACCTACAGCATTATGTGATTCCCGAGCGCAAAATTGGAATAACCTATAGAGGTAAGTAGACCCAACCCGCATTGGGGAGACAATAGCTAAGTTTTCATTCCTTTTCATTTTCGCAATAATCTAATAGGGCCAAACTATCTAGGATCAAAGAAGCGACGATATCCACGCTCAACTTCATGCAAGGTGGGTTATCTTTTTTGTCCACACACAAACTATACCAGCAAGGTTGCTTGCCATAGGGACAAGGCCCCGAAAGAAATCCCCCCGGAACACCATACAGGGATTGACGAAACCGGGGATCTTGGGCTCCAAACAAACCAAAAATGGGTCTTTTCAAGCAACCAGCCACATGCAACCAGCCAGTGTCAGGGGTAATTACTATCCTCGCCTGATTCACAATCGCCATGGTTTCCCTTATACTCATCCCAAAAGTGTTGGGCTCTGGTAACGTAGACTTTGTTTTCCGGTTCTCCAACGTCACTACAGGATAACTCCTCGCCAACCTTTGATGTAGCCCCTTGGGGTCATAATAATCTTTCCACCTTTCGCTTGATCTGTAGACCAATACAATTGGATTATTGACTCCAGTTTTATCCCGGCACCATTGGTGCGCTTTGGCCCTCTCCTCCGGGGTGATTTTCAATTGTGGTATCTTTACTGGAACATTTAGGAACTTACAAAAAATTTCAAGCCTGTTCACAGTAGGGGTAGGAGCCAAAGCAATTTCCACATCCCCCGCTGGGCAATTAGGACCCATAAAAATAGTTTGGGATTTGTCTACCACCGCGCCCTGCTCATACAAATGAAAATTACCCGGAGCGTGTCGGGCTACCTCCCACACAACTTTTGGACCCACCAAGGAAATAGACTTGATGTCCTGTCTATGTTCCCTCAAAGATTGGGCCGCACCCAAAACTTGGATAAAATCCCCCAGACCTAACAATTCCCTCCTCAAACATACATCCGCACCCTCAGGAATCGTGGGTCTTTTTACTTCCTTGGGCCACTCAAAAGAGGTCGTGTCCCTCAAACCATCTTGAACCATCTCGGCGTCCGCTCCCCTTATAGGACGCTTTTCTCTTGCTTTAATCATTAAACAATTCGTTCACTCCAACGCAACTCCACGTGGAAATTATGGGCGACACCATACCCTACCCCACTACCCAAATTGGGGAATGAAATCTGTATCAATTGCCCCGCTGAAACCGGAATGTTGATATCTTGGGCCATGTATCGATTAAACCCATGGCCTCGCGTGCTTAGTGTAAAAGCCCCTTTGGAAACACCATTCACCCATATAAAAAAGCTCATAGAAGAAATTCCACTAACTTGGGCAGTTACCTTATCCAAATTGATATCTTCACGGGCCACCATGAAAGCAATCAAATTACCGGCGTCTGCCGACAAATTATCAGAAATCGTCCGCTCCCAAGTATGGATATTGGTGTCGGTATCTGTAGAACCCCCAGACCAATTATTGAGGGTTGCCGGGGTGACAGCCGCGTTTGAAACAACCCCAGCATCCACTTCGGCTTGGGTTGCCAATTCGAGGATACCTTTAACGGTGTCGGTAGCATTGGGAACACCTATCGGGGAGTTGTAATTGCTAAGGGTCAAAGGAGTCACCGCCCTCGTGTCATCGGTCCCAGCATCCACTTCGGCTTGAGTCGCAATCTCCAGCTTCCCTTTTACTGCATACGTGGCATCCGGGACAGCCACCAAAGCGAGATCCGCCACATCCCCCTCTTTCAAATCGAAACCGTCGCTGGCATCAGCAAACAAAAATCGATCCCCGGAAGCAGGGACATCCGTAGGTTTCCCGGTAATAGCCACAGGTTGGAGAGTCTGAGCCCCATCACCGGAAGAAGTGACATCACCAGAATGGTTGGGGTGAGTATAGGCCGTAACCCCACCCCCTCCTGCAATTATCGCCCACTGAGCGTAATTGGCCAAAGTCGATGGAGTGACTGCTTTGACTGTATCAGTCCCCGTATTCACTTCATCCTGAGTAGCCAATTCAATTCTACCCTTCGTTGTCATGGAGGCATCCGGGACAGCGAGTGCTCCTTCTGCTTCTGCTTGGATAAGTGATCGGAAAGTGGCTTCGTCAGAAGCATTCAGGAGGGTTTTCACAAATGTCGAAATAGTGACATCGTTGGGGAGGGTCAAAGAAGTAATACCATCCAAATCCACTTGGGATTGCATCAAGGCCCCTGCTGCGGTCACATTTCCTGCATCTGTAACATCCGCCCCATCTTGAATGGCACTCACCTTCGCAATTAAGGAATCCAGTGAAATACTGTTGACAGACCCTTGTAGTAAGGGCGTCTTAATTGTCCCGTTGGAATCAATCCAAGCTACCTCATATCCACTCGAATCAAAAATCCTGAATTTCCGGTCACCACTGGAGTCCCCCAACTCCAAAATAATATCCTCCTCGGCATCCAACTTGACACTCGTCTGACTCTTGATCTTGTTCCCCAAGGTCTCAAGGTCTGCGTTCAAAGTGGGAGTCAACTCATCTTCTAAGGCCATGACAAAAAATAAGCCCTTTCCGGTGAATAGTCCACCGAAAAGGGCCGTAAAGGTTAAGTGTTGTTGGTTGGATTAAAGGGCAGTTCCTTGGAAACCAACCTCGATCGGGGAAGCTCCAACCGAAGAGATGGAATCAACCCCAGACCCGTCAGACTCATAGGTTTCCCCAGAGTTTGCCACCGCTGCCGCAAGGGTAGCGAAGTAGCTGACGACTGCGGTGTCCCAATCTGCGGGAGAAGCCGCATCGATACGGGCGAAAGTCGTTCCGTTGGTGTAGATGACAACATCGTTACCATCCTTCTCGTTGGAATCGTAGTAAGTCCCGGCGTAATCAGCAAAACCTGCATCGGCCTCATTGTCTTGAACCACGAACACACCGTTGACAGTGATCTCGTTATCGTCGCAATCAAGCAACTGATACTGAGAGAAACACCGCTTATGACGGATTCGGTATCCATACTGGGGCTTACACGGCTTGGCACCGTTGGCGAGAACACCACGGAAGTATCCCCACGAACCATCCGGGTTATCGTGCTTGTCGGGAATGTTCTTGAACTTGAAGTCTCCCCGATACTTGAGCGGATCGAACTGAGTGTTCGCACCACCAGTGGAAAGCGGAGTCGGGATAAGCGACTCGGTAACGTCTTGGTGGAAGATGAACGAATCCTCGTATTCGGCGGTCTCGTAGGCAGGATTGACAATCCAACGATCCTCGGAACCCTGTTTCCCTTGATACGATGCCGTATCAGCGATGTAGGGCTCGACCTTGGTCCATCGAGAACCAAGAGCGGCAGAAGGATCATAATTCCAACGAGGTGGGAAGGGATCAATCACGTGGAAGAAACCACGGTGCTGGCGCTCGACACCCAGAGGCTTGAGCAATTCCGAAACCTTCGCAGAATAGCGGTAGTCATCACGAGTCCCGTCCTTCGAAGTGTATTGGATTCTCTCGGAGGTCTCCATGGAAGTGATCAACGTGAAGACCGGCTGTCCATCAGCGCGTCCCATCGGGTTCATGGCTCCACCATCACGGATGAGGGCGGCGTAGAACCGATTGAGCATTCCTTGAGTCAAACGAGAAATCCGGCTTTCAACGAAAGGCGCGGGAGTGTTGTCCTGTTCAGGCATCCCTTTTCCGGTTGCACCGGCAACACCAATCGTTCCCCCGACGTTCGCCAGAACACCTTGGGCTTCGATGAACTGAGAAGAAGAGGGATCTTGGTAGGCAACCACGGAGTGGTGCGCCCAATCCGCATACTGATCACGGTGCCGCTGAATCCACAGCCATGCCACATTCTCAGTGAGGTTGTCCAGAATGTTCTTCAACTGCTCCCGGAACTTGTATCCGAAGCGAACATCGTGAACACAGATCGGGTCCGATTCGACCGCAACGTGTGCGAGACCGTAGTTCTGCATGGTCTGGGCGACCGGCACAACCACTGCATCCGGGATACAGAACTTGTTCGACGTAGCCGCAAGCGACTGCCAATTCGGGGTTGCTGGCATCGTGCGCTCATACGTCAAGACGTTGAGGTTGTCGCCAATCCCGTTGGGCCACTTGCCCTGCTTTTGCAACTTGAGCCATCCACTGGTATCAATGGACCTCCGATAAATATCGCCAGAAAGTCTTCCCGACTCACGGACGAGCAAATGGGTAATGTCCGTAGACGGAGTTCCCCCTGTAGTTTGTGTAGACATAATTTTTTTGTGTTATGATTTACTTTGTCTTGGGTTACTCCTTGAGCCGGGGAGTGAATTAGCTCGATTGCTAAAAATTACGGAGTTCAGCGACTCCACAGGAGAAATACTCCATAGTGCGCCTCAAGTCAACAAAAAAGTCCCGGATTTCTCCGGGACTTTCCTGAATCAACTCAAACAATGAATAATACTACACCATATTACTATGATGTCCTGCTTGTGTCAACTCTCGATCAATGGTTTCGAAGAATGACAAGTCTTCCCCTTGATCGGAGCCTTTTGGCCCTCTGGTTTCTTTGCTGGGGTCTGGGCTGGCACCGGAAAGCTTTTTGATTTCGGCGTCCTTTTCCGCAACCAAAGCATTGGCGGTTTTGAGTTGGGTGATCAACTTGGGTAGCGCCGTTCCCGCCATGAGTGCGTAGGCTTTGTGGGCCGGTGCAAGATTGGAGAAATCCTCCTTGCTGGCTTTTTCTTTGAGTTCTGTGATAGCGTTTGCATCGATAGGTGCTTTTTCCGCGAGGCGGTCGAAGACCAAATCCACATTTTTTCGGATCTCTACCAACTCCTTCTCGGCCTCTTGTCTGAGATAAGCTTCGCGATTACTCTCGTAGATCTCCAAGGCTTGAGACGCATTTTCTTTCAAGTACTCGTCCATCTTCCAGAGATATTGAGAATCCTCGACCAACCGATACATCTTGATTCGACTCATCTCAGACATGTCCGAAGTTATTTCTTGAAGGGCTTCTTCTTGTGCCCTTCCAGACATACCTAAAATCTCGATGGCCGATTCCTCATCCAAGTTGTGCGCGGTGGCAATCTCTTTGACCGCATTCACCACGTGCATCATGGGAACCTCAACCTGCTGTTGGTATTCCCTCGTGTGCTCAACACGATACCGGCCAAGTTCATTTCGGAGAGTCTCCGCATCCTCTTGGGCCGTTTTAAGTTGAATTTCAAGTTCCCGTGTAGGTGCTTGAGTCTTTAACTGGGAGATCTCCTCCCGAGCTTGTGTCAACTCACCCCGAAGCTCATTCCATTTCGCCTTTGCCTTGTCATTCCCTTCAAGGGCTTCAATTTCATCGGCATCCGGGAACTCATCGGAATCTCCCTCCTTTTCTTCCTTCTCGAAGAAATCGTCCTCAGTTACTTCCTCGGAGGAATCCTGTTCTTCGGTATCCTCGGAGGAATCCTGTTCTTCGGTATCCTCGGAGGGGTCCTGTTCTTCGGTGTCGGTGGTGTCGGTGGTGTCGGTGGTGTCCTCGACATCTTCCGGTCCCGGAGGGTCCACGATTTCATCATTCTCCCCGAAAATGTTTTCGACGAAAGAGTATTCTTCTTCCGCCCCGTCTGTTTGAATGGGTGCTGTCTCACTCATCTGGATTTGTTATTTCTTGTCCTTCGTCATCTACGAGATTTCCCCACTCAGGGAATTTCTCCTGAACTTTAACATAGTGGAGTTTATGTATCCTTTCCACTAATTCAAGGGCCAAAGCAAACCCCGAGTTAAAAATCTGTCGTTCACCCGTTATCCTCAACGACTCCCCTGCAAAATACATGGGGGACATTCGGGCTTTCAGGGTTTCAACACCCTCTTGGAAAGCGTCCGAATTGATGAAATTCTCCCATTCTGCATGGGCCTTCTTGTTGTGTTGCCAGCGTTTTACCTTGTCCTCTAGTGTCATAATCCTACAGAAGATCCTTCAACTTAATCGCCCTTTCTGCATCTTCGATCTGCATCTTTTGTTGGTGCTTTTGAAGGTTGATCATCATTTCCATCTGATGTTTCTCGCCCATCATTTTAAGTTTGGCTTGGTGCTCTTGCATCATAGCCATGACCTTGGGGTCCATCTGCGGTTGTTGCTCCTCTTCTTGGGCCTGTCCTTCGGCCTCTGCTTGTTGGGCTTGCTCCCTTTCCAATTTGGCAAGGGCCTTTTGACCATTGATGATCAATTCTGAAATCTGCTGTAGCCGCTCGTTGTAGTTGGCAACGGCTTCTTTGATGGAGAAGTCCTGCTGAATGTTCTCCAAGTGGGCCAAGGAGTGTTGGAAAAGTGGGAAAGCTGGATGTATAGCTTCAACCAACTCCAATTGTCCTTCCTCGACCATGTTGAAAAGTTCTTCCAGTTTGGGGAGGTGGAAATCAAGGTGGGTTACGTGGGCCTCATCCGCGAGAACCTCGATGTCCTCACCTTCCATAAGTTGCTTGTTCTCCAACATGGCAACTTTTGCGTGGACCCCAAAACGTCCATCTGGTCTTGATGGGATGTATCGATCGGCTGCTTCCACACCAACAATAGCGGTGGTCTGGTCCCGGAAAAGCTTATGACGACCTACTTCATCATAGGTACCGGCAAGCTGATTGAGTTGTTGGAGTTGAACCATTCGCTTCCCGGCAGAACCGTTGCCAACCGCCCGAACTGCGTGGGTTTTGGCGAAATCAATATTGAGAAGTGCCTCTCTTGGGACTCCTCGCTCCTCGCACCTTATAAACAGATCCTTGATTTGGTCCCCGCCTTTGACGAAAGAATCCCGGTGGGTGAAGAACCTACGAACCATTTCCCGAAGAAGTCTGTCCCAAGGGACATAGAATAAATGGAGGGCTGTGTCAGTCAACTTGGAAGCATCTTCCAACTCGGCAGCAACTTCAAACCTCGTCTTCCTCTGGTCCCCTCCGAATGCCGCCTTAGTCGTGTAGTTCCCGGCGCGGCGATTCACCTGTGCCCCAAGATCTTGAAGAACGGGGTCCATGTTTTTTGAGACATCCGGGGATGCGCGGTCAATATACTCAACATTAGGGGGAAGGACTCCAAAGGGTCCGAAGTAGGAGAAAGCCAAATTGTCCAAACTCCTCTCATCCTTGGGTTGGATCAATGGAGCCCCGGCGAGGATAGAATTATCAATTCGCTGCCCTCGGATTCTATTACTCACCTGAACATGGGGATAGACTTTGTATCCCAACCCCCGGATTCCGTGGTAAGTAGAATTGGTCCCAATGCCATAAGTAAAAACTGAGAATGCTTGATTGAAATTCTTGTATTTCCCCACTTTCTTGTAGAGGAAACCTCCCGGAGAGTTTTCAGTCCCCATCTCCCCATACTCCTCATTCTCATCAATAATGAAGTGGGAAATCTCTCCAGAAAACTCCTGAACCCAAACGTGAATCAGACTGACCTTGGAAGCTTTGGCCCCACAATAAATATCGTTGTTCTTGATCTCCTGCTGGAGGCTCTCCCAATCCTCGAACTCATTCCCACGATCGGAATAAGCTTGCATGATCACTTTTCGGACCAACGAAACATCCCACCCCCTTTTCTCGGCCTGTTCTGGGTTCTCGATGTAGCGGTAAAGTTGAGGCAGGGTCATCTTCCGTTTGACACAACAAACATCGATTTCCTCTTCGGTGGCCTCGGTATCTCTTGGCAAAAGAAAATCTCGCATACCCGAAGCTTTCCACTGCCAAGTCCACTCATCGGGGAAATAAGCAATTCCCACCCCGTGAGCAATGAAGTTGGCCGAAGTCAACTTGAGGAATTGTGTGAAAAATTGTGGCCACAACCAAAGTTGGCGTGTAAACTCCTCGCTAATTATCCGGGAATACTCCTCCCGTTCAGACGGCTCTCCGAATTTGGTTTGGATGTTCGCCAAAACCTCCACTGAGTTGACCAAATCCACATACGCCGTGGTCGCCTCTTCAAGAAGGGCCTCACCCTCCCCGAAGTTGATATTGGTCCGAAACGCTTGCCCCGTTGCTCGCAACTTCGCATCGTTGTATGGCGGGGTGCCATCCAACATAGATTGGACCTTTTGCCTGTTGTGGTTGGAATTCTCATCTGCCTTTCGAAGATTAGAATAAATCTCGAAAGCTGCGTGAGCGTTCTTGATCCGGGTCTTTGGTGGTTTACCCGTATCCTTGTCCAAATTCTCCGTAGGGAGATCGGCAAAATCCTGTGAAGATGATCGCATTACGCCAAGACTACCACTAATTAATCGTCAAGCAAATTCAAATCCTCATAAACATCATTCAAACTCACAGTGCGTTGAGCCCAAACTTCCTGTTTCTCCTTGCTCCGTTCCAGCCGAAGCCCCGGAATGAAACCTGCCTCTTCCCTTGCAACTTCCAAAAGGACAAAACTAGCATCAGCAACATCGGGCGAATACCCTGTCCTAATCTTGAAGTCTTTCTTAGGCTCAACCTGCACCTTCCCTCCCGGCTTGAGTAAGTAAATTCGTGCCGTCATCTCTTTGGCCTGTTCAGAAGTTACCCCCTTAATCTGCCCACAACGGACCATCTCTGTTCCTTGGAACCACAATTCCGTCGCCCTGTTGTGATATCGTTCATGGCCGGGAACATCCAACTCGTCAGCAGAAACCGGACGATCACTTGCTTTGCCACCAAACTTCACACCACGCACTTCGAAGGACCACTCCTCCCTAACCACATCAAGGAAAGGCCCACCCCCTCCAGTTTCATCCACCCCCACATTCCGGGGTTCAATTCCCCTCTGTTCGCACTCTTTTTTGAGGAGCTTTGCCAACTGCTTACTCCGGGACTGGTCCTTGAGTTGCATGTTCTCCTGCAACGTAAGGGTCTCAGTATATTCCAATGTCTCAATACCATCTATCTCCCCAAGACGCCCAATTCTCAGAATCGCCCTATCACCACCCTGAGTAAATGACGGGTCAAGCCCCGCATACAAAACCGGCTCAGAATCCCACTCATTTTCTTCCACCTTGTGGGATGCCCTACCAGAAATCAAATCCGCCGCAGTGTATATCTGGAATTCATTACCATCTGGGAACCAGAAACCCTTGAACATCCGGTAATACATCAAAGAGTGCTCCCCATATTTGGCGAGTGCCCTGTCAATTGATTCTTGACTTGGCATCCACGGATACTCCCCCGGATTATCCAAGTTTGGGTTTTGGGTTGCATCAAACCGAATACACTTACCCAATACTGTGTCCCACTCATAATCATTTTCAGTCACGGTATCCCAACCACCCTTGGGTTCGCACAACACGCCAAAAGCGTCGAAGTAACTGTTGGGGTTTCCAATCCCCACCATGTGGAAATATGGGTTAGTGGAAAGGTTAGTCACAGCGACATTCAAAAGTGATTCCGGCAGTTCTGGCAACTCATCCGCCACAAGGAAAACTCTCTGCTGCTTGATACCCGCCAATTTACCAATGGCGTCTTTCTCTTTTTTCCTTTCGGCGGGGACGAGAGTCAACCCCGTGGACTCCCCATAGGAACCGTCTGATTGCAACCCCTTGATCAAACCCAAAGAAGTCACTGGTTTTCCGGGGAGATACTTCGCTGCCAGCCACAACTCCATCACAGACTTCCATATCCTCCTTCGAGCTTCTCGAAGTGTTGTGGAGGTCATCATCACCAGAGTATTATATGGGGAACACAAATAGTTCATAATACCCCAAAGTGCATAGGCGTCGGATTTCCCTGAGGACGCACACCCCGCGCAACCCAAAAAATTCCCCATGATGGCCTCATAAATCATATCCTCTGCCCAAGGGGACCACTTAAACCCCCGACTTGCGGGAACCCTTGGGTTGTTGTAGATTAAATCCGTGGCGCGGCGGAAATGTTCGAATGGCCCCAAACCACCCTGCTCTGGCTCCCGTCTATCTCGATATGCTTTTAATTCTATAGTAAGGTCTGTTGTCCCATTTGGGAACTCATAACCATATCTTTGAATTGCCATAACACCAGAGTAAGCCTAAAATTACAATTGCCAAACTAAAATCGACGTATAATATACCGATATGCCAGAGGAAGACGGAAACGATAAAGTCACTTTGTATCTCCCCAAAAAATTAACGCGGGAGGCTAAAGATTACGCCAAAGAAAATGACACCAGCCTAAGCAGGGTCGTGACTGAACTTCTCGAAAAAAAGGTAAAGGGGAAAGTCATGCTGCGGGTTGAAGTGACGGATTTCACCTACACGGGACTCAAAGCAAGGGCCGAAAGGGAGGGGGTTACCCCCGAACAACTGGTCGCTCGACTCGCCACAGAATGAAACCCGAATCAATCACAGTGCTGGGAGTAGATCCCGGAGCCAAGGGGGGCTGGGCGCTTCTTGTGGGGGAGACCTCCTCGATTGAAAACTCCAGTGTCATCACTTACGACAAGTTTCGAGATTCCGAATCCTTTCTCGAACAAATGAAAAGACTTGACACAAATCATTCTATAGATAAAGTTATCATAGAAAAGGTTCATGCACACCCACAACAAGGCGTTTCCAGCACATTTAAATTTGCCGCCAACTTCGGATTTGAGAAAGGGGTCTTGGCTTCTATTTTTGGTTGGGAGTTGGTGGAAGAGATCATGGCCCAAAAGTGGCAGCAATATCTTGAGATCCCAAAAAGTGAGTCCAAGACAGAGCACAAAAACAAGCTCAAGGAGAAAGCCCAAGAGTTTTGGCCCGACTGCCGATGGACCTTGGCCACCTGTGATGCTCCCTTGCTTGCTTTATGGGGAATTCTCCGATACAATGAGTGAATGGACCCTTTTCTCACAAAAATTATCGTCAGTGCCGCAGTCAAATGGGCCGCACCCCGAATACTCGACGCTGGAGCCAACCTCGTCCGAAAACGGAAAGAGAAAAAATCCCGACCTTCGTGGGAGGAACAAAAACAAAGGGAGTTTACTGTCGCTCAGATCCGAAGCCGGAAAAGGTGGCAGAAGAGAAAACACAAATTCCACAAGCGCCATTAATTCTACACTACTACCATGTTAGAGTTATTTGATGTCCAGAAAAAACACGTGTTGGCACTTCAACGTGCTCTCGAAAAGAATAAGGCTGCAATTGACAGTTCAGACACCGGAACAGGCAAAACAGTATGTGCCATTGAAACATCGAAAGCCATGGATCTTGCCCCGTTCGTGGTTTCGCCGAAAGCGGTAATTCCTTCATGGGAGGAGACCCTCAGAGGGCAGCAAGCCGATTCTTGGTGCGTCTATGGTTGGGAAAAACTCCGAGCCGGAAACACCCCCTACCTCAAACGAAGCCCCAAGGGGAAAAATTTTGTGTGGCAATTGGACAAGGAATCCGTCCTTCTGATCTTCGATGAAGTCCACAAAGCAAAAGGCAAATTGACCCAAAATGCCCGAATGCTTATGGCCGCAAGAAAACAGGGGTTCACCATTCTTTGTCTTTCTGCCACCGCTGCCGAAGATCCAAGGGAAATGCGAGCCTTGGGATATGCCCTCGGACTCCACAAAAACCAAGACTTCTTCCAGTGGGCTCAAACATGGGGGTGTAAATTTGATGATTGGGGACAACTGGTTTTTGACCCCGAAAAAAAGCACCTCCTTGCCGCCCTGAACAGAATCATTTACCCTGCCAGAGGCCACAAAATGAGGAGGCAAGATTTGGGGGACAAGTTCCAAGAATGCCAACTCATCACAGACCCCATCGATTTTGGGGCTGCGAAACTCAAAGGTCTCGCCCAAGAATTGGAGGATGAGTTGGGTATCCTCAGAGAGCGGAAAAAGGAAGATGGGGATGACCCCATAGCCCTAACCAAGATCCTACGTCTTCGCCAAGAAATTGAACTTCTCAAAATCCCAACTCTTGTCAAACTGATCGAGAACGCCAGAGAAGACAACCATTTCGCGATCGTCTTCCTCAACTTCACTGACTCTATCACGGCCCTCTCCCGGAGGCTCAAAGAAAGGCACACCTTCATCTGGGGGCACCAAACCGAAGCCGAACGAAAAGAATCCATCCGACTTTTTCAAGATGGTGAGGTGGGTATCATCATCTGCAACATTCAAGCTGGAGGGGTCGGGGTGAGCCTTCACGACTTAGACGGGAGTCGTCCTCGGATAAACTTCATTTCACCAACCTACAACGCCAAAGATCTAAAACAGTCTTTGGGTAGGTCCGACCGTCTTGGGGCAAAATCTCCCACGGTCCAAAAAATCCTTGTGGCCGCAGACACCATCGAAGTGAAGATCGTCAAATCCCTCTTCCAAAAAATCGAAAATATAGCTTTACTACATGGAGAAATCAATAATACTAAACCTATGGATAATACTGATAATACGCAAAAAGTAATTACAGAGGAACCCGCCCACGCTGAATTTGGGCCAAGTTCCATGAAGCTTTTCAAAAAGTGCCCCGGCTATTACCCCAAGGTCGGCACCAACGATGCCGCCGAATCGGGAACCCGAATCCACGAAGCGGTGGAAACCGGGGACTGGACCAACCTTTCTGACTTCGAGCACAGTCAAGCTGATTGGTTGGTTAACGCCCAACAAATGGTTCTGGAAAGTCACGGCCTGACCAAATACGAAGACCACCCGGAAATTCGACTCACCATTGACCTGATCGGTCGAAACACTTTTGGGACATGCGACCGCCTTTGTATCCAAGGACACGAAGCGGTCCAAATCGATTACAAAACCGGGGTTTACCAAGTTGAGGAACCGGCATCCAACACCCAAGCTAAATGCTATGTGATTGGGGCCTTACAAAAATTCCCCAACATCGACACCATTCATTTCTACTTCCTGTGCTCTAAGCGGGATGAGATTTTGTATGACACGTTCACCCGAGACCAGCTTCCATCCCTTATAGAGGAGATCTCTTCCATTATTGCCCGTGCTGAAAAGTTCCGAGACAACTATTGTCAAGAAGCAACGGTAGAAAATCTTCATCCCGACACGCTCCTCTGCGAATACTGCGCCAACGCCCATCGTTGTCCCGCCATCGCCAACAAGCTGATTGAAGTGGCCAAGAAGTTCCAACCGGATTCTGACCACCTTCAAGTCCCTGAAATTGTTCGGGCCGAGGATACCTACGACCGTGGGACAATCGAAGCAATGCTCCTCTTGAAACCCATAGTGGAAGAGGCTTTCGAGGGCTGGAAAACAAGGGCCAAGGAACTCATTGCGGACGGAGAAGAGCTTGATTTCTTCGAACTCAAAACACGAAAAGGTAAGCGCACAATCACCAATGCTTCCGCAGCTTGGGCTGCTTCCCTTTCTACCCTTAGAGAAAAATATGGGGATGATGTTGACTTTGATGACCTTCTTGGTAAGTTCCTCGAAGGTCTGTCTTCCTACCCTGTTGGCGCTTTCGAAGATTTCGTCAAAGCTTGCAGTCGCCGGGGGGACAAATCAGGTATGGTGAAGGAAATTATGGCTGCACTTACCGAAGGAGATTTCGTCGAAAATCGGGACGAGGTAGTCTACCTCTCGCGAAAAAAAGAAACGGAAAACAAAGACTAACATATAAAACATAACATATAAAACATAATGGCTAAAACATCATTCAAGGATATGTCAGATAAGAAAACGCCTTCAAAAAAGGCAACCACCAAGCGCGGGAAACCGGCCCCCGAAGCCGAAGCTGAACTCGCCGCTTCTGAGGAGGAAGAGACCCTTACAGAGGACTCCGCCTCCATAATCCCGGCCACCTCCAACGCCATCGCGCCTCAGGCTGGTTGTGTCGAAGGGGACTTCGACAATGAAGACCTGATCGTTCCTCGAATCAATGTCGTCGGCAAAACTGGCAACCTGTCTGATCAATTCTCTCCCGGTTCCCTCGTCCTCAACAAGGAATTTGAAGTTGTGGAGAAAGAAGAGGATCTCGAAATCGTGGTTCTGGCCTTCGCCAAAAAGTATCAGGAAGACACCGACTTCGACAGCGAAGAAATGGGCCGCGTATTCAACAACAAGCACGAAATGCTTGAGGCCGGTTACCAATGCACCGACTACGACGGAGAAGGTTTCTGCCAACCGATGGCCAACTTCATTCTTTTGGCCAAGAAGCCCGAAGCATTCGAAGACGAAATCGGCCTGTTTACCTTCGAGGCACCGGACGGGTCTGAATGGGGCATGTTCGAAATGACATGCGCGAAGACTGCCTATAAGACCACCGGGAAAGAGGTCGCCACCTTCCTCACCATCAACCGGGGTCGAGCTACCCCCATCCCGCTCCACAAAGCCAAGTGGAATCTTAAAACCGGACTCAAGAGGTTCCGGGAAAACTCGTGGTGGAGCCCCTTCTTCAAGAGGGCCGGAACTCTCGATGATGAACTCTATGAGTTTGTCAAAGAACTCGTTCCCCAAGGATAACACTTCCCGAAAGGGGTAACAAACAGGATAGATCTGGAGGGGAGCCTTGTGGTTAGGGCTCCCCTCCTTTGTTTTTTATGAAAGCAGCAATCGACTTTGAGACCTTCTACAATCGGAAGATATCTCTCACCAACATGTCAGTGTTGGATTACCTTAAGCACCCGGATTTCTATGCTTACATGGTAGCCATCAAGCGGGAAGACGGGTATGGTTGGGTTGGCCCAATCGATGAGTGCCCATGGCACGAGTTGAATGGAACGACGCTTTTCGCCCACAACCGGAACTTTGAAGAAGTTGTGATGAACTTCTCCGGTCTAAAGTTACAAAAAGGTCAGGAGGCCGGTGACTTACAACCCCTTCTCGATAAGTTCACTCCCGATTCTTTTCACTGCACCGCTGATATGGGTTCATATCTCCTCTATGGAAGACCCTTGGATGAGGTGATGAAGAACCGATATGGTGTAAAGGTGGACAAAACCGTTCGGGCCAACATGATGAATGTTCACTACGACAGCCTCACTCGTGGGGATCTCGAAGCCCTAGCCCAATACTGTCTGGAAGATACAGAGTGGACTCTCAAGTTCGCCATAGATGAATTTGACAACTGGCCGGAACATGAGAGGGAGATATCCCGTGCAACAAGCGAGATGTGCTGGCAGGGCCTTCCAATTGACAAAGCTCGTTTGGAACGGGGTATTTCAGACCTCAATGACAAGGTTGAGTGGGCAATCGACACCATTCCTTGGTCCGATGGGGAACGGGAGGGGGCAACCAGCGCCAAAAAATTTAACGAATGGTGCCGATCTAACAACATTGAACCACCAAAGAGCACCGCCAAAGATGATCTGGAAGTGGTAAAATGGCGGACTGAAAACCCAGCGGGTTCCCAAGTTATGGAGGCCATTCATGTTCTTCGGGGTGCCGGTAACTACGGCAAGAAAATGAAAACCATGTTGGAACGAACCAACGAAAATGGTTGGTTGCCCTACGGCCTCAAATACTTTGGTGCGTCCCCTACGGGGAGGGACTCCGGGGATGCAGGTTTTAACACTCAGAACATGCCTCGCGGTGAGTTATACGGAGTGGACCTGAGATCTTGCATCGCCGCTCCTGATGGAAAAGTCCTCCTCAGTGCGGACTTCTCCCAAATCGAACCTCGTGGAGCCGCCTATCTCGCCGGGGAAGAGGGACTGCTTGAAATTGCCCGAAGTGGTGTTGACTGGTATGAGGCTATGGCGAGATCCTTTGGGATGTATGATGACCCCAGACCTCTAGCCGAAGTCGATCCCCCTCTCCGGTATGACATGAAGCAAAGATGTTTGGGGTGTCAATACAAAATGGGAGCCAACCGCTTCGCTCTTATGACCGGGATGGAATACGAACAAGCTGTGGCCAAAGTCCGTCTTTTCCGCCGCAAACTCCCCCAATTGGTCAAACTCTGGGATGAGTTGGAAAAGGACATGCACCGTGCGGCCCTATCACCCGAAAAGGTCTACGAAATCGAACTCCCATCCGGTAGGATTATGAGGTATGAAAACGTGTCTTCCCGTGGTGGTTTGACCGCCAACATCATCCGAAACGGTAGGAAGATGAAACTAAAGTATTGGGCCGGTATCCTCATCGAGAACGTGGTCCAAGCTTTTGCTAGGGACATTTTCATGGATCGGGCACTAGCTCTCCGACACGCCGGTCACAACATCATCCTCCGAGTCCACGACGAATTCCTTTTTATAGGGGACAAATCGTCAGCAGAGTCAGAAAAGGAATCCATTGAGGAAATTATGACCACGGCACCAGAATGGTGTGATAACTTCCCGTTGGCTACTGACTGTCACATCCTCGAAAGATACGGAAAAGTTTAATACATAATGTCTTATCTTAGTTGCTCCACTCTCGGAACTTCGGAAGTCGAGAGAATGAAGAAGCCTCCCCACCTGTGGAAGGCCAAAAACAAAATTCCGAAATTCAGCGATAAGGAGAAGTTCAGAAAATGGTGTGTTGATCCGGGAACGGAACACTGCTTCATTAGCCTAGTTGAGGGACTAAACCCCCACAACAAACCTTCTGGATCTAACCCGCCACACAAAATCCACGGATACTTCGGGGATTATGACAATGATCGGTTGATTGGTGTGGATACAGACACCCTAATTGCCGGGATCAAGAAAAAAGACCTTGGTTCGTGGGAACCTACTTGGATCTACCGAACCTATTCGGGCAAGGTCCGACTGGTCTGGGAATTTGAGACTCCCCTGTTCATTGACAACCAAAAGCTCTCGGACAAAATCATGGACGCCATTGTCCGTGAAACTAAAAGCCGAACGGTGATTCGCCAAGGGGGGTGGGATGAGTGTTCAGCCAACCCCGCCATGATGTGGGAGATCGGAAAGGACTGGAAGGCCATCGGAAAACCTGTCCCCACCGCTGCTCTTGAAGCCCTGTTCTACGATGCGGCGAAGAAAACCGGAGCCCCACGTGGGCGGGTAAACATCCCTTTGGATGTCGTGTCGGCCAAGGTCCAAGAAGATTTCCCTCAAAGGTGGGTGGGTGAATTTGATATTGGAGCGCGGGGTCCTCTATTCTGGATTGATGACGGGATCGATCGAGTCGGCTGTGTGGTCCAAGACGGTGGTATGTGGAGCTTCTCCACCAGAGCAACCAAGAGCTTCACATCGTGGGCCGAGATATTCGGGGAAAAGTTCGTTTCCGAATATCGGGAGAACCAACTCCAAGAGGCCATCGAAGACACGTGGTTTGATGGGAAAAAATACTGGATCAAGGATGGCCGGGACACGTGGTCCCCCATCGTGAAGGAAGACTTCATCACCCGTCTTCGCTTGGCTGGATTCAGCCACAAATCGAGGAAACAAAATGACCCTGCCAGTCAGATCGATGAAGTTCTCGTCTACGTTCAAGACCACCGGAGAATACACGGAGCCGCTCCTTTTCTTTTCGACCACCGGGAGATTGTAGAGAAGAACCAGAAAAAATACATTAACACCCATGCCCATCTTCGAGTCATGGAACCGGCAACAACCGGCGACATCACTTTGTGGCCCAACCTCCATGAGTGGTGGACCAACTGGATGACAGATCAAGAAGCAATCCACAAGATGTTTGCTTGGATGCAAAGGTTCTATAGGAGTTGTTATAATGGACACCCGGAAATGGGTCACTCTCTGATCATCGCCGGGGACCACGACCAAGGAAAATCACTTTTCAGCACCTACATTCTCCCCCTGATCTTCTCTGGGGGAGCAGACTGTGGTAGATACATGATGGGGTTGGAGGCGTTCAACAACGAACTCACGGAATCCCCTATCTGGTATATCGATGACAACACCTCAGGATCGACAATGGCCGAACACCGTAGGTTTTCGGAGATGCTCAAGAAAATGTCAGCGACTCCGAAAGTTACAGCGAGGGCTATGTATTCACCCCCGGTGGATATCGATCGCAGGGGTAGGATCATCCTGACCACCAACACCGACGCTGATTCACTTGCAATCCTCCCGAACCTCGATGGGACGATTCTGGACAAGTTGATGATATTCAAACTCAACGAGGGACATGTCCCATGGTTCAAGATGCTCCACCAATCGGACATCGAAGATACGATCAAAAAGGAATTGCCCCACTTTCTGGCTTGGTTGCTCCACGACTATAACCCACCGGAGATCGTTTTCCAAGGAGCCACGGGCCGGTATGGGATAGCTGAATACCACCACCGGGACATCGTATCAATCGCCAAGGATTTGAACCCCGACCAACGAGATTGGGAGATGCTCTTATTCTGGTGGGCTCAATACACGGCAGAGACCAAGAAAACCGAATGGGAGGGGAATATCTCCGCACTCCTTGGGGAGTTCACCCTTTATGAAAACCTTCGGCCATTGACCCAAACCCTGAACAAGATTGTGTTCACCAGAACAATGGCTAAATTTTCCTCTATGTATCCTCACAAAGTCAAGAGGATCGTGGAACAGGCAAAAGACCAACCAGTGGTTTACAAATTAACATTAGACGTATAGAATACTACCATGCCAACATTACCTTACGGATATTGCACAGAATGCGGGAAACCGGGAGTAAAACAAGTGAATGACATTGAAGCTCAATGCGCCAATGGCCATGTCTACAATATTGCACAGTCGAGACTTGATGAAGTGGGGACCCCTGAAACTGAGCCCCCAATCGAAAATGCACCACTTGAAGATGCCGATTGGGGGATGACTGCAAGCTACTCAGAAACTCCTCCTGTGGAAGAACCTCAGGTCGCGCCGCTAAGGTCCGAGGAGGTGTCCACCATACCAGACCTCATCGCCCTCGCTCAGCGGGTTCAAGCCAAGGATGAAAAAATAGAGAAAACCTTGGGGAAGGTGAAACGGGGTCTCGAAAAACTCCTCAAAGACCTCGAAAGCATTGACTTAGATGATGAGTCAAGTGACTAACTTTGGGAGTCGGTCCCATCGGCTAGAAACCACAAACAGCCGATGGGACCATTGCTACTACCATGTCGCAAATTTAGAACCTATCGAACTGAGCGTTGGCATAGGTGTTGACCGAAACATCAGGGGTCACCGTGGCATAAGCGGTTGAAACGATGACCCACAACCCCGTGTGAAATACAAAGGGTCCATTGACTTCGGAGAAAATTTCGTCATCCCACGGAATTGGTGGGCAGATGAGATTGTTTAGATTGGAAGGTTGGGCTGACGCATCGTGGAGTTGGATGTAGCGTTTGCTTCCATGAGAGTGGGTGAGAAAAAGTGAGAGAAAAAGGGAGCGAAGAATACCTCCGGAGTCTCCCCGGCCAGAAAATAGCTCCACCAGTTGGAAAGAGCCTGTGGTGTTGTTGGTGACCCCAGACTCTTCTTCGGGGAATTCAAGCTTCCAGCCAGAGATCGTATCCGGTGGGTTGATGAGTTTCTTCGCGCCCATAATACGAGAGTATTTTCGGGATTTTGGGGAAGATTGTCAAGGGCTAATCCACCCTAATCCATGTGGCTCCCCACAATCCCAACAAGATTGAAGCAAGCATTGTGAGGGTCCCCGTCACAAGAAAAACCTGAAAGCATTTCCGATTCTTTTGGATCTTGGCCACGATGGATACAGAGAAAAGAGCAACCCCAGCAGCAAATAATGAAAGCTGGAGGTCGCAAAGAAAGAAACCCCAAAAATTGAATTCTTTGTGGGTCATACTAAATCGTCAAATTCTCCTGTCTCAACGAGGGCTTTCCCAACTTCCCAAGCATAGACTGCTTCGGGCGGATAGAGGGTAGAGGCTGTTTTGATCTTTGCCTCAGGAATTTTCCTGTATAAGTTAATGAGAGCTTCGATGGCCGTTTCACTTTTTACTTCAACGCTTTCTACCGTGTAAACGGTGGTCATTAAGGCGATGTCAGTGATTAACTTCGTATCGGTGTTCTCCTCAAACAAATTTTCATGTTCGGGGATGCAGGAAACAAACACGGCCTTTTTTTGTAAGGCCAAGAACACCATTCTGATTGTCTCCCGGATGTTCACAGGATGGATGATGAACTCCGAAGGAGATCCCGATTTTACTTTTCTGAATATAGCCATTATATATACATTTGTCAAGAAAAGAACTTAGTGGTTTCTGCAACTTCTTCCAACGACGGGCGTTCTTTCCTCGGCCTTCCCCGTCCTTTGTTCTGGGATTCGAGCCACGCACGGCGATTCCTGAGGTCTGGTGGTAGGTATATTTCTCCCTCAAGGGCCGCTCTCTGTGCTAAATAGAGTTCATCTGGTTCTTCTCCGGGTTCCAAGTCAAACATCCCACCGGCTGTCCACTTGGAGTCGTTGGGCATCCATTTGTAAAAAGTGGCCCCACCGTGGACCGTGAAAGTCAATACAGGGGACTCCTCTGCCATAGCGGTCAATTGCTTCCCGATGTTGACCGGGGAAGTGAATTGCTTCGTGATCAAACCACCCCGAACTTGGTGGATGTAGGTGTATAATCCCTTCGAGTTGATCCGGTTGGCGGCGGCGTGAGAAGCTGCCTTTGTCTCCATTGAGTCCCCAATAAGCCACCGCAGGGCTTCGGGAATGAGAATGGAAAACGCTTCGTAGACCGACATCTGCCGGTTGTCCATGAAGGTCACTGAGCGAAGATCCTTGACAAAACGGTGATGGGCCGATGGCCGTTCTTCTTCGGGCCGTTTGTCGAGGAGTTCATAGCCATGCTCCCGGAGGGCTTTGTTCAACTCCTCCGGTGTAACAGTTAGTGTGATGGTTCCGAGTTTGAGTTTCATCCCAAATCCACATACCCTTTCGGGTAATATTTGAGGTTATCAGGTTTCCATTCGCCACCGATGAAGATCCGGGAGTAGACCCCACCGAATGTCCTCATAGCAAAAGCTACAGCTTCATCCGGTGAGGCCACTTCGATCCTCGCCACTGTGTCTTTATCAAGCATTTTTCCGTCCACGGAATGCTGGTGGGTCTGACCAAAAGTGATGTAAGCTTTCAACGTCCTCCTCGTTTTAAGTGTTCAACTGTTTTCTCGTGGTGTCCCCCACCACCTCCCATAGCCGAAAAGAAACCCTTACAGCTAGGGAGGCAGAGGAACAAATTAGTCAATAAAATCAGCGCCAGAATTTTCCTCATCCCCCACTATAGGGAATTCCCCAACCTCGTCAACTTCTTTGTCTGGGAATTTCCCGCAAATCAGAGAGCACTCTTTGGGAGAGACCAAAGTGTGGTAGGCACTGTCCCCGCCGAATGAGGTGGACAAAAGGCAACTGTATTCGACCGGATTGTCGATCCGCTCCCCTTCGGCCCCAAGTTTGTAACTTGGCCAACTCGTTTGGAGGATCGCTTGCACTTTGCAAGCCGCTGGATTGTTATCAGGAGTAAGAGCCGGATAGTGGACGACATCTCCCACATAAATATTATGACCATAGGCATCTTTTTGTGGGGAGCCAATTCGAGGAGTCTTAGTTGGTGGGATGGGGTCTGCCATCCGTTCCACCGGCTGGACAGGTGGAGCCGGTGCTGGGGCATCTTCCGCAGTCACCGAGGTATTCATGCGCTCGGATACATCCTCGTGTTTCCTCTTATCGAGTTGGGAGGTGTCCCAAGATTCTTGGAGGGCGTCGGGGTGAGCCTTACTCATTGCTAGGGAGGACTCTTCCTTTTCGATTTTATCGAAAATGCTGTTGAGTATTTCTCGTGCTGCTTTTTGTTCTTTTTTGCTGAGACTGGTGAAGTATTTCTCAATCTCACCTATGGTGACCTTGTTGAAGTCAAAGGTGGGTTTTTTCGAAGTAGAAGGTGTCGGAACTTGCGCGACTTCTAAAGTTCTCCACCGATGGAGACAACACACAGCATCGGAGACATCCCTAACTGCCCTCCGATGTTCAAGGTTGATTTCCGGTTCGTCCCGACTTACAAATTCTTCAAAGAGTTGGAAATACGCTTCGATATCCTTGAGAGCAAGGTTAGTTGAAGGGGGGATGGTGTAGTAGTGGACGTTGGGATTGCGAAAGGGTTCTGGGACCAAGCCGTTCCCGAAGGCGATGAGAGCCCCATAAAGGTGGGCCGTTGGCAATTCGGAGAGGGATTTTCCCTCCGCGATGAGTTTGCGGTAGTGTAGGATTCCTGTGACTGGATTCATCTTTGCGATTACTGTGACTGGATTCATCTTTGCGATTAGGTTGTAACAGAGTGTTACAGATATAGTGTTATGGGGGAGTTACTTCCCCTATTTAACAGTGGGTTACTGTTGTTGCTTCTGAACGGCTCCTCCCGCCTTACTTTTTTTTGGCGGGGGCGGGGGACTTGTCCTTGATTGACTCCGGGACGGAATCCTCACCTTCCTGATCGACCTTGATGAAGCCCATCAGAATGGCAACCGCTTGGACGCTTGCCGAATGTGGGGCCGCTTTGAGGATCAACTCCTTGAGTTGGGGCTTGGTGAACTCCAAGGCCCGATTCATCCTCTCCAGATTGACGGGTCCGAATTCCACGTATCCCGACTCCAGCCGGGATATGGTGTTTTCGTTGATTCCCATCCGTTCGCCGACCTGCTTCTGGGTTAGGCCCAGCTTTTGGCGACGAGCACGTAGAAAATCTCCAACTTCTTTTACTTTTTCTTTGGTATTCATATCTATATTGATTTTTGGGTTAGTGTTTTCCCTAACGGGTCTACCATAAGGTGTAACATAGTGTTGTCAATTACCTTTCTTAAAAACAGTTTCCCTTGACCAGACTCCCATAATCAAAACAAGACGTCTGGATAAAAATTGTTGGTGTGAGTATGCTGACGAGGTTCTGCTTCGCATACTCTAAAGGGATCGGGAAACCTCAAAAATCGATCCCACCACCATTTTAGGGGAAGCTTATTACTAGACTCTGTGGTTGTTGAAATCAGCGATGTCAGCAATGTGGTCGAACCGCTCGTTATTGGAGACGTGTCCCACATTAGAATCGGAAGGGGCGCTGTGAGAGGTCAAACGCTCCCGGCGACGGAAGCGCCGGGGTGACTGGCGCAGAGGCAATTCCTCCATGGTCTTGACCCACCTCCCGGTGAAATACCCCAAAGTGAAGGCGGAAATGAAGATGATGACTGAGAGTCCAATGGTAGTTGCTATTGTTTCCATGACGTAGAGTGTAGGACTACTTGCAGAAATGTGCAAGTCTATAATTATCAAAGAAGTCAAACACATAGTTTTCCATTACCCCACGGCCCATGGATTTTGGCCTTTTTCTGGATGGCCCAATTTGGCCGGTTTTTGGCCGGTTCGGGGAGGTTATAGAAAAATGTGTGTTTATAAATGTAATAAGGGTTGTAGGAGTTGGGCCATGGGGTATGGGCCAGAGTGGAGTGGGTTTTATCTTTTTGAACCCCCACTTTTCGGCTGTGGCCCTTTTGCGATCAAGGATTCCCGCGATGAGATTTTTATCTTTTCTACTTTTGTGGGGTAGATTTTTTTGGCGGAAACAGAGATCGTTTACATCATTTTTTGGCTGGGGATTTTCTCTTTTTCTTTTTTCTTCTTATTAATAATTAAAAAAAGAAGTATAGATAAAAAAGTCGGCTTCATAAGTCGTTGAAACTAAAAGAGTTACAAGGAAAAGGTAGGGTTCAAAAAGATACTCATTTTCATGGTGGAGATAAAAAAAGAGGTAGGGTATCCCCCACCTCTTTTTGTGCGCGTTGTTGGGTTTATGGTTTTTAGACAGGAGAATCGACTTCCGCCAGAAAGTCTACCACGGAGCCATCCTCCATAGGCTCTTGGTCGAATTCATCGGGGTTGTGGGACGAAATGGAGATTTGCCCGTGCTCGGAGTTTCCCGGCAGTTGGATCTTGAGGTGATGCCCCATATTCATGGGGGGTTCAATGAGTCCAAACAGTTCCTCTTGAATCTGGATCAAGGCGTTGTTGATTTCTTCTGGGGTTTCTCCGATGATGTTAATACGGTATTTCATATTGTTATATTTTATTCTATAGGTTTTATTTTGTCAAGGCGAGGGTTGAAAGATTTCTGTCTGAAATTGCCACGAAGTTTCTGCTCCCTCGAATGTAATAGTCGAATGCATTTGGTGAGATGCCCCGGTATGAAAGATAATTTCTGAGGGAGGGTTGGGAAACCCCGGTGTATTCGATGAATTTTCCGGGGTTCTCAATTGCTGTGGTGAATATTTCCTCGATAAACTCTGAACTCCCTGCTTGGGGTCCGGTTGGCATTTTGATTGGAAGGTGGTCTCTGACCCATATTTCTTTCTTCATAGACCTTACTCTATACGACTAAGGAAAAAAAGTCCAGAAATTTTACACAGACCGATACTAAAGCCCCTGCCCCCCTGAGGGGGCATGGGGGTCCCCCCGTGGTGGTCGGACGAGGGCCGAGGGCCGAGGGGGGAGGGGGGAGAGCCCACCGGATTCGTATAGGGGTGAGCCGAGCGACTCACAGTCGAGAAGCGAAGCTCCTACAAATACTAAGATGAACAAGTCCATTGTTGAACACAGTCAGGATCTCGAATCGCAGATCAGAGGTTTGGTTAAGACCAAAGCACCCTACTTCGTCGAAGTGGAACTGGAGTCCTCGGGCACCAAGATCTACTCGGAGGACTCGGAGGCTTACAAGCTCAAGACCAAAGCCAAAGCACCGGACCCCAAGGTGTGGGAAAGGTTGCGGGATACTCGTGATGAGTGGCTTGCCACCAAGAAATTGGCCAAGCTCCGTCCCGAACTGCGCATCACCGACGAAAGTCCGGGATCAGAGTAGTCAAGGCGGGTTCGCCCCGCACTCTGGGAGCAATCCCAGAGTGTCGGCGAGTCCACCAAGGGGGACAGCAGATCACGTTGCTGGCGGACACTCGCTGTCCCTCTGGGCTCAGACATAGCGGATTACGGCCCATGGCACTGTCGCCATGGCACCGGACTCGCAATGAGGTGGGAGGGTCACTTTGGGCTACGGCTCACGATCTAACCACGATCGGGCGCACCCCGCGAAAGAGCGGGATGCTGCAAGAACCTGAGGCTTGGTTACGGCCAAGCGTAGGGGGGCAGTGGTGAGCCTAGATCGCATCTTCCCCGCGTCAAGGCGCGGCGGCGGACAGCGGTAATCGATGGTCTTTGACAGCGGAGACTCTGCATCGGAGCGGAACGGTGTGGTTGTGGAATCATCCGGGAGGGTTCGGATTAACTACGATCTGGAACCCCGTGGGTTGGAATCCACGGGCAGGTGAGAAGTGTCATCGACAAGGCTTGCGGCGTCCATTGGTACGGACGTGTCTTGCATGGAGGTCTCCTCCATATCCCCTTGGTTTACTGGCGCTGGTGACGTCACTCTGCCGTGCATGGGAGGTATGCGATTGACAATCGTGTGCTGCGTTGCATGGAATAGTGAGGCGTTACAGAAGTGCTACACTGAAAAGCTAATCATCCAAGATTTTACTGTGATCCCGAACAGTCGAACCAACCACTTACATCCTTTGGCCCACGGCCCATGGCCATGCTACGGCATCCCATGGCTCACCGTGTCCTCGTCAGGGAGCGTTCCCCACTATCCGTGATCCGTGCTTAGTCGCAGAAGGATTCACTCTCCAGAACAGTGCCATTCCACATGTCCACGCAGTGATGCGTCGATGGCATGGCTTTCGTATGTTCGCCTTAATCGGCACTCATGCTCTTGTCATACGAGGCCCAGTGAAGCGCGTTTGGGCGCTTGATCCCTTGCGAGGGAGAAGTTTGAGACAACACCGAACACCTTTGCCCTACCACCCTTGGCCGTCATGGTTTGGCCACGGTCCACAGGCTTACCACCATTCTACGTGGATGACTAGCACCAGCTTGATCGCTGGCGGGTTCGAGGCAATGAGGACGGGGGAGATACCGTCATTTCACAGGCACAGGAGCACAACTGTAGACACTAACACTGCACATCCACGTAGATGTTCGCTTGAACTGAAGTGGGTGTGCAGACTACTGTCTATCCGAACAGAAAATCACATCAAAACGTGTAGCACTTGTGTAACACTTATGTTATGAACACTACACTTTTGGGTTATAGTGATTATAAAAGGACAACTGGCGCCCTCCCCACAACCCATGGCCCACGGCCATCTGCCGTGAGAACCCTACCGCTATTTAGCGGCCCGACACCATTGGCCATGGGTTGTGGGGAGCGCGGCTCCAATTACCATGAATACAATTGACGTAATCCTTAGAGAAATCGCAGAGATGCAGAATCAAGTCGAAGGATTGCTGGATGCTGTCCAGCATGAGAACGACGAGGCAATTGTGGACGCAGTGATGGCTCTCGTAGCCACGTTGCGCGGCACCATTGCCCAGCGGCAGGATCTCATTAAGAGGACTGTTGGTCTGAAACTCAATTGATTGATTCCCGTCTGTCCCTTCACCCTTGATCGTCCTCGTGCCGGGGGCGTGATAGGGCGAGGGGGCAGCAGGGAGGCAATACATGAAAAATAACAAATTGACCCCGGCCCAACGCCAGCACCTTGCCGTGCTTCGTATTGAGGCCAAGAGACGGGAGACCTTTGAAAAAGGTCTCAGAACCAAGTGGGGCGTGTCCAACATCGGCACGAATGGTGTGTTCTATCGGAACTCCCAGCCCCCACGGACCCTTCAAGTCAACCGGCACCTTGCCACGGGCTCCTCATTCGAGGCGAGGCAAGAGTGTGCAGCAACACGTTGGGAGGAGAAATCCTGACCTGTGTTGATTATTGAATGTGCTGACTAGCTGAGTTAGTCGCATTCCTCGGACTCATCCCCCATTGGGGGTTGAGTCCCATGGAGCGCGGCTCCACTTACTATGAATACTAACTTCATCGAATTGACCGATATCTCTAACAACATCACCGTTATCAATGTGAACCATCTCGTTGGGTTCCGGAAGTCCTTGCGGCCTTCTGCCAACTCGGTTGTTCTCATGTCCACGGGGTTGGAGATTCCAGTCAAAGAAGAGATCCACGACATCGGGGAAAAGCTGAACACGCTTGCCCAGATCGAACGGAAGAAAAGTTAATTCCCCACGGCCCATCGCCCTATCACGGCGGCGGTGGGCCGAAGGGAGTGAACCACACCACACTCCACTTACCATGGAAAATATATACAGAACCATAAAAGATATTCCTCACGGGGAAATCTCAAAGCAATTGGATTGGGACAGAAAACATATATCCGAGGGGTTTCAAGGTGCTCCCCACTTTCTTCAGGTCCCCCTGAAAAACCCAATTGATACGAAAAAGGAAGGGAAATTGATAGCAAGATGCTATTACCCTTCCAGCCCCTAATACTAAGGTTAATTCCCACACTGGTCACCTCTTCGGGGGGTGGCCAGTAGGGAGTTCACACTCCACTCAGGGCGGCATACTGCGACCTCTTGTGAGGGCGTAGTCGTCTACAATGAGTAATGCAAAGAACCCAGCGGCGTCCACCGCTGGCAAAAAGAAGCCTGTTGCCGGGACTGAAAAAGGCAACAAAATCACCAGCAGAACCACCACGAGAAAGAGAGCAAAGAAGAAGGCGATTCCCTTCTACAGAATCGTTGCTCTCCTCCTCGCTGGGGTGGGCGTAGTTCTGTTGGCTTGTTCGTTGACACACTTGGCCCACGGTGTCCACATGATCACAGGGGATAATTGGGTTCTGGCGTGGTGCCTAGCGATAGGCATCGATGCCGGGATCATCGGTCTTAAATTGGCGACTGTTGTCGGCCAGCGAAAGCCGGTCTGGAAGGAGATTGGCCATACAACCAACTTCTTCCTTGTCTTCGCCCTCTCACTGTCGGCGGGGCTCAACGTGTTGAGCTACACTGACATCCAATTGACTGACTCTCAGCGATTCGTAGCGTCAGTTGTGTTGGGGGTGTTTATCCCTTCTTTCTTGTGGGGTCTTTCTCAGGTCTCGTCCAAAGTATGGATGGACGGGAACAAGCAGAAGATCGGCCCCAAACCAACCCCACGGAAGCAGCTTGAACCGGAGTCTGCTCCCGTGAAAAAGGCGGGTGGTCCTCCCCGGTCACGGAGAGGAAGTCGTGGGTCTAAAGCCACGACCAAGAAGGCAGCGGCCTAACGCATTAGCTGCGTGGGAGTTCTCCATTGGAGGACTCCCCGTAGTATGCCGCTCTGAGTTATTGACAACCATATAGAATAAAACTACCATGGAAAGACACATCGACATCGAATCCAAAAAGTTCCACCTCACGGGTAAACCGGGAGGATTCATAGTCAGGAACAAAGAGACTGACATCTCCGAGTTCGTAACCCCGGAGGATATCTCCTCTGTAGACGTCACTCTGCCGTGCCCGGGAGGTATGCGATTGACAATCTCGGCACTTGCTGCCATGCACGAGATTCAATTCGACCGGGAAATGCAAATCGCCATGGCGAGAGCCATCAGAAGACATGCCGGGACCAGTTAAGAAAGACCCATCCATCACCAGGAAACAAAGATGAAATACAAGTGGAATCCCAAAGCCAACCCCAAAAACAACAAGCGTTGGGGGGTGAAGCTCTACCACTTGTCTCATCGGCCCTGCCTTAGGACTTCGGATTTCGAAGAGGGGGATACCATCCCCTTTGGATATTTCCAATGTGAGAAATGCTTCCCACGGGGGTCCAAAGCAAGTCGGAAGGCAAGGAAAGACGAACAACGTGCGGGTTAATTCCCCACGGCCCTTGGCCCTATCACGTGGGCCGAGGGCCGAAGGGAGTTCACATACTCCAATTACCATGGAATATCTTATCAAATGCACCAACGTCCATACGGGGATCGAAACCTTTGTCACTGACATCCACGGAGAACCAGCTGTTTGGCCCAATGCGGATGCTGCGGAATTCCAAATCCGCGCTTTCGAGGCCACTGCTGGTTACAAACCTCCGGTGAATGTTCGGTGGGAGGCCGTCCCTTACCGACGTTAATTCCCACACTGGTCATCCCCTCCGGGGGTGTTGAAAGGGGGGTAAGTTCCCAAACTGCCAGTATGTTGAATAAAACCCAACATACTGGCAGAAGGGAGGTTATACTATGGCCTCTGAAAAAGAAAAACCATGAGAAAATTGATTGTCAATCACAACAAACGCTCCATTGAAATCCAAGAGGGGGGCGCAACCAGACCCGTGGCGGTCTTGACTCCTGACGCCAGCAGCAACGATGTGGAAACACTTCTGGGTGCTTGCGAAGAAGCCTTGAAAAAGGTTCACGAAGAGGGGGTAGAGGAAGGACTCAAGGAAGCATTGAATTGCGTCCAAACTCTCCTCGACTCCAAAGAAGAGGAGTAATGGCAAACAAAAACCCCGCTGCCCTATCACGGGCGGCGGGGTCGTTTGTCGGGTAATCCCTTGGCTGGTGGCCGGTGAATGGTTAATAGGTCGTGTCAATCGGGTTCATCCGGGAAATGAAACACTTGTCGTTGCCGTCGTTGGCCTCACGTTTTTCAATGTAAGGCGGTTCGAATTCGGCTACACCTTCACGGCTTGCGGCGTCTTTCTCCACGATAACAACATCAAGGTCGCCATGAGCGCCCCGGATTGCTGCGAGTTCTGCTTCGATTTCTGAGATCTTTTTAGCTGCCATAGTGATGATATTATAGACACTCCCCGCACTGCCGTCAACGGACAATTTTTATCCCCACCGTCTTCCCTGTGTTCTCAAAAACATAGCGAAGGAAAGAGGTGGGAGGGCAAATACAGCCCCGTGAATATTTTGAAACCCCCAATTTCTTGTGGATGAGAATGCCCCGGTTCCCTTGCTTTCCACTCAACCGCCATGTGTATTTCCCAAAGCGGTGCCATGGCTCTTTGCTCGCGGTGTATTGACCGGGGGGAGTGCCATTCGATTTAGGGACCGTGGACATGTGAGATCCCATCTTGACTGAGCCAGTTGACCCCTTCAACTCCCCATTCTTGTAAAACTTGGCGGTTTTGGATGAGTAATCGACGAGAATATAGGTTGTGGGGAACTCGTCCTTTGGTCCGTATATCGGGATCTGCACAGCCACCTTATTGAGGGTTTCTCCTCCAGTAGTGGCCACCGCTTCAACATCTCTCCCTCGATTGAACAGACCTTTTTTCTCTGAGTTCCCGGCGTCCTCTACCATCCCTAAGGGATCAACCCAGACAGCAAGTTCATCCGCTTGTAGGTTGGAGAACAAGCCGATTATCACAAACAGTCTTGCAATATAGTCTTTCATGCCTTTTAGATCCTCCCAACTGGAAAGAAAATCGGTTACCGTCACCTACTTTTCGAACGTCATGTGGGTGCTGGTCGGGTTGATCTAGTGGTAGACGGAGGGTCCCGGTCTGGTTTGGCCTCAGGCCGGGGCTCCTCTACCACCTCTTTCGCAGTAACCGTTGGCCTTGGGTTCTCCGGGTTGGGGGTAATCAGAGGGTCCCACTTGAATGGGTCACTGTGCAAGTAATCCCATTCGTGTTTGAATGATTCAAAGGCCCATGTGGTTTCATTCAGCTTCTTGTAGACTGCGGGACCGTCCCCCCTGTCCCCATGGTGACCGGCGAATACAACACGGTGAGCGAATCCACTGGCGAGGAATGCTCTGAGCCGAGCTTGTGCAATTCGCTCTTGGCCCTCTTTGGTCATCGACCAGAGAATCACCTTGTCCCCATTGATTCCATCATCCGCGTAGCAGAACTCATCGACCACGACAGCGATTCCCCGGCGACGGCCTTCACGAGGCATACCATACCGGGAGTTCTCCACCCTAATGTCGCAAGCGTGGTAATGTGACCATCCCTGCTCCTCATAGATTTTCTTATACTCTGCACAGAGTAGCTTGGCGTAGGCTTCGCCTTCCGAATTGCAGATCATCAATGGCCCATGGCCCACGGTTTTTGGATCACGGTTCGGGTTCGGTGCGTAATGGCCACCGGCTCCCCGGCGATTGAAGTGCCTATCGACTAGTATCAGATCGTCTTTTGGATTTTCGCTCACGCCAGCGGCTAAAGAGAGGGCGCTTGACCAAGAGTTCGTCCTGTTGCACACGAAATGGACTGTCCGCCCCTTCCCCACCGGCCCCTTCAACGGGACGGCTATCACTTTCTTGCTGGACGAATTGCTCTTGAGAGGGGGAGGACCGAGGCAAGTAACCGTCGTATTCTCTGGAAGGCTCAAAGTAACCACCGCTTGGTTCTCCCCATTCTGCTTTGGGGGCTCTGGAGCCTCCACACGAATTTCAGATTGGCCATTGGGTCCATAGAAAACTTCACCCTCCGGGGCTGGCTCACCTTCTTTGAACGGCCTTCGCAAGCTGGGCAGGGTTTCTGGGAAGTCATCCTCAGTAATGTCTGGGACATGCTCCTCTTCGGGTATCATTTCCCACGTGGGGAAAAGGGCCGACTCCGGTTCGTCGGGGGCCGTGGGAAGTGAGTCGTTGGGTTCATCCCCTTTCTTCCCGAAAAACAGGAGAGGGGCCATGATGAGTGCGGCAAGCCACACAAGGTTAGTCGTTTTCATCTTCGGTATCAGGTTTGGGGTTGTTCATCTCCTCAAATCGTTTCTCCACTTCTTCAAGGTCGTAGACTTCACCGCCTTCAACCTTTTTGACGGAGGTATCCTCCACATTGACTGCCCCTCCCAGAACATTCAAATTGATCATAGCATCATTCCCTTTATCGTCCATGTCCAAATTGCGTCGAGCAATGCGGTCAAGGGTATCGAGGTCCCGGACGGTTTTGATCTTCGGCGGTCTGTCCTTCACTGATTCGAGCATCTTCTTTGCTAACCCATCGATCGCCACCTTGTGTTCTTCTTGACGCTCGTGGAGGTTTTCGCGGAACTCCTCGATGGTTTGTTTCTTCTTCTCAGCCTCTTTGTGGGAGATGTCCCCGGCTGCTTCCGCCTTGTCAATTTCTTTCAACCGCTCATCCACCTTCTGATCAAGATTCCGGGGTGTGATCCAACCCTCCCTACTGGCGCGGGTTCGGATACGTTGGGGCTTTATCTTATACTTCGACGCAAGTTCAGTCGAAGTGGCCCCAAACATATACTCTTGTTTGATCTTTTCCCATGTTGCTGGGGGTAGGTCGTCGGCTGGCATGAGTGGAGTATAGCCTTTGTAACGGGGTGCTGCAATACCAAAAACGATGAACAGTAATCAAACAACCAATCAGCAACAAGTCTGTGACAATCACCGCACTCTGGAGTCCTTCTGGGGTGAACGTCTTGAGGATCTCGAAAAAGAGGACAGGCAAGCGGCACTTGATGCCATCCAGTTCTTCCGGGATATCGAGGACGAGGAGTCAGTTACAGTTTACACCATGGCATTTGGTGTTAGCGTAGAGGTAACGTAAGTTCCCGTCTGCTCTCGCCCTATCACGGGCGGGGGCAGCAGGGAGTTTACTATGAAGGTGAACTTCAACGGAAACCTAAATCAAAACCATGAGAAAAGGATACGGCCCTACAGGGGCCTCATACCATTATACCAAGAATCAGTTTGCCAAGGATTTGGCGAGCGGAATCACGGTGGTAATCGAAGGGACGAACATCGAGTTCGATGTTGAGTCTGTAGACGGGGACACAATTGACGCTCTTTTTGCGGCGATTGATTGTGTCTGTTATGTGGGAGAAGGAGAATCCAAGAGACAAGTCCACGTGCTTATCTTGCGGAATCGGGAGGGGGTGTCCATTCCATGAGGAGGGACGAAAATGACAAGAAAGTTTGAATACTACAAAAGGTTGAATCTGAATACCCCACGGTTTATGAAGGATGACCTCGATTTCGGTTTCCTCTATCCGGTCGGTGGTTATACAGAGGAAATCTCGTTGGGTGTGACCCACCCAATCGGTCAGGAGGTTTGTCAAGTTGGCTGGCGATTCGGTGTGTATGAATCAGAACAAACCTATCGGTTGAAGCTGGTTGGTAAAACCCGGATGGAGAATCTCTATCTGTTGTGGGATTCGGTCTCTCCTACTGATGGAGCGTTCATGAAAAACCTTATGCTCAAACGGGCGGAGTTCCTCAACAAGATCAGAACCCAAATACTCTGGTGCTTCTTCAATGAGGATCAGGATATGTTGGATATTCTCCTTGAGGGATACCCGTTCTTCGAGGAGATGGAAAAATACAGGAGGTTTAAATACTACACATGATCGCTACTATGAGTTCAACTCTGGTTCTTCGGAGATATGGTTGGCGAGCAGGAAATGTTGCCATCTTTACTGGACCACGTAAGGAGATCCAAATCGATTTACAGTCTTTCAGGTTCTCGTGGAGACAGGTTCGAAAAAATTCGAAAATGTTTCTGCAAGTCATCGGAACTGACAATTATGGGGAGTTTCTCCTCCAGATGTCGGAGATGCGGATCTTCTTCGGGAAAGTAAGCGAGCACACTGCTAAAGCCAATATGGTTCAGAACCTATGTGACTTCTGCAATGAAAACAAAGAACAAATACTCTGGTTCATCCTCGAACAAGAGCATTCAATGTTCACGGATTTCATGTCAGATGCACCGTGGGACAGCAGCGTGAAATACGCTGAGTAGAGGATTCCCCACGGCCCATGGCCATTGTAACATGGAAATTGGATTGTAACCCTTCAAGAGTTACGATTGGATTTTCGAGTTACGGTCGTGGGCCGAAGGGAGTGCTAATGCTCCAAGTATAGTTCGGGATCTATACAATAGCAAAATCCCATAACCTAAAACAAAACCAACATGAGTAATACTAATACTAACAACGTCGTGTCAATCGCATCTTCCGACATCAAAGAAGTCGTGAAGTCTCACGAGAAGCGTCTCAACTGGATGCTTAACAAGTTCGGCCATCGGCGTGGTCTCACTACCGCCCTGTTCATGTCCCTTCCGGGGGCTGGCAAGTCGGAAACGGGTCGCGCTCTCTCGGACGAATTGGGACGGATCTACTTCGAGGATCGCTGCGGTAACCTCATGCCGGGGGACATCAGGATTCCCGGTGTGGATGTCGAGAAGGCAGTCGCCAAGTATTGTGCCAACACCGCGTATCCCTTCGTGGAGACCGGGGTGGTCAGTGCTGACGACAAGGTTCTTCTTGTCTGGGACGAGTTCTTGGATGCGAGTCCTGTGATCCAAAAGATCGTGAAGCAGGGCACCAACGACAACTGTATCGGGGGGTTCAACTTTCCCGACAACACGTTGCAAATCGCATTCGCCAATGGTCTTGACCATGGGTGTTATTCCGAGGCTCTTGCCGCATCGAATGCCAACAGGATGGCGTTCTATGATGTGCTGCCCGACGTTGCTGGGTTTCAGGCTTGGTTGGCTGACGCTGATATCAGCATCGAAGCGGAGGCTTTGGTCGCTGCCAACATCGACATGTTCTACAAAGTGGACATGAAGAAGTGGGATGGGCGGTCGAACTTCGCATCGTTCAGGACGGTCACGGAGATGGCAATGATCTTCGAGTCCGAATGGACGACCTACTCTGGAGGAGATGATCCCCGGTTCAGAGAGCAGGACAGCAAGCGGACCTTCACATACAAGGATGACCCCTTGGCTCTGGCCAAGTTGACCGGCATTCTTGGGGAGTCCTCCGCAGCAAAGGCCATTGCATGGCTCGACCTGTATGATGCTGTCGGCAACATCCAAGACCTCATCGACAACCCGCAGGGTCACCCCCTGCCTGACGACCTCAACAAGAAGTGGATCATTGCCACCAAGCTTGTCGGGGAGGCTACCAACGAGAATCTTCCTGCTATCATGGCCGTGGGCGAACGCCTTACTGGTCAGCGGGGATTCCTCGAAGCCTACATCGCTCGTTCGATTTGCAAGCACAAGCCTTCTCTCAAGAGTCGGCCCGAGATTGTGAAGTGGATGAAGCGTGACGTTGCCGAGTTGTGTGGTAGGTAATTCCACGGGGTGCCTTCGGGCACCCCACCTTGGAACTCAGCTAAACAAAAACAATACTTGTGAATAATCAGGTTACAGATCAGTCTAGTCTCGACGAGGATATCAATCGACTCCTCCGGCAGGTTAGCGCGGATAATCACCTCTCTATGTTTATGCCGGGGCTTCTCAGCCTCAAGTATTACATAGACGAAGCGTGTGGAACCGCTTATACGGACGGCTATGCCGTTTACATTGATCCGGAGTTCTGGAACATTCAGACACCGGCTCAACGTGTTGGAATTGTCTTCCATGAGGTGGCTCACTGCCTCTGGATTCATCACTATCGATTCGCGGGGGCGAATCACGAGCTTGCGAATATCGCTTGTGACTTTGTAGTCAACAAGTTTGTTCGTGAGCTTGCGAAACTAACGAATCGCATCGCTCTCCCAGCACCACCTCCGGGTAGTGCCTTGTTTGATTCGGATGAATTCGGAAATCTCTCGGAAGAGGTTATCTACAACCAGCTTGCGAATCGCAAGGATGAGGAACCGGAAAAGTTCGAAAACGAATTTGGCTCTACCGAGTCACCGGGGAACTTCTCCACCACACCACCTCCCCCTCCCGAACCTGACTCAGAGGATGACTCCGATGAGGATGGCGACGGGGGTGAAGAGGAAGAGGAGTCCAGTAGTGGCTCTGGTGGCGACAGCGATGACGACAGCGATTGCGATGGCGAAGGCTCTGGTTCCGGCGACGGTTCCGGGGATGACGCTGATGGCGATGGCGATGGCGATGGCGATGGCGATGGCGATGGCGATGGCGATGGCCAAGCTGGTGACGGGGATTCTGACTCCGATTCCGACTCCGGTAATGGGGACGGTGGCGATGGTGGTCAAGATAAGCAGGACAGCAAGTCCCTTCGGGATGCTCGAAAGCTTATGGAGGCCAACAAGCGCAAGTGGGAGCAGACAATGGAATCAATCACTCAGGTCGCCCGTCTTCGCGGGACTGGTTTGGGTGGTCTCATTGAACTCCTCGACCAGAGAGAATCAGTCCTCGACTGGTATTCGCTCCTTCTCCGGTTCATGCTGGAGAGTCAACCGGAAGATGTCTCAGAAGATTTATACGACCGTCGCTTTATGAGTGGGGGCCTGTATATCGAGGCAATCGACAAACCATCATTGGATGCAGCCGTCTGCGTGACGGACACTAGCGGTTCGATGCACTCCTCGTGGGTGTCCCAATCCAAATCCGAAATCCAAGAGGCTCTTATGGCCGCTGGGATCAAACGGTGCTGGGTTATGGACAATGACGCCAATCTAGCTGGAGGTGTCAAGGAATACTCCATGAGAGAGCAAATCGAATTCACGGCCCATGGTCGTGGAGGCACCGATTTTCGACCACCTTTCCAGTGGGTGGAAGATGAGTGTCCTGTCAGACCGCGATGTCTGATATTCTTCACCGATGGTTGGGGTCCCTTCCCGGAGACTCCTCCTCCATATCCGGTGCTCTGGGTCACCTTCGGGTCGGCCCCGGAAGAGTATCCTTGGGGGGAGGTGCTTGACTTGAGAGGAATTCTCCTGTAGAATAAACCATAAGTTCCTACACCGCTCATCACCTTCGGGTGGTGGGCGGCAAGGAGCCTATCACGGGTATCCAAAAACCAAATCAAACCAAACATAATACTATGGCAAAACCAAAACTGCTGAAAATCAAAGTAGCAAACATGGAGTCGAATCGTGGCAGAACGGTTCCCAACCAGTTTATTGTTCGGACCAAGGACGGAATTTACTTCCAGTCCTACGATTCCGTTATCGCTTTCCGCGACAACAACGGGAACGTGACTCTGGACGAGAACTATTGGGATTACTCTCGGACGACCGGGATATACCGCAACGATTTCTTGGGGGAGAACACTGCGGAAACCCGGAAGAAAGTGGAGAACGGCACCTATGCCTTGGCTGATTTGAACTGATCCAGTCGATCGAGGATAGTAAATAAACATCCACACACTACCCATGGCCCACGGCCAACGGCCCACGGTCATGGGTAGTAGTGGGTGTTTTCTACATTCTGTGGGAGACATCCTGTTTAACCTAAAGCAAACAAAAAACAAACCATGAGTAATACTACAAAACCAAGCATCATCGACAACGCCATCACTTATGAGATGTCGTGTTCGTGCTATAACCCAACGAAAAAGGTCAAGGACGTGCAAGCGGCTGCGGCCAAGGAGTTCGGTTGTCCTGAGGAGGTGTTCACCGGCACCATCTATCTTCTGGACGACAAATTCACCAAGGAATTGGTGGAAGCGGTTCGCAAGATCCGGGACTTCTTCGATACTCACACGCTAAAGCTGGGGCTGACTTCCATCATCCCTTCGGCAAACTTCTTCCGTGTGGTCGATTTCGTGAACAACTACGTGCCTACGTTTGAAGCGAAAGCTGATGACTTCGCCCGTCGTTGGGAGGGAGAAATCCGTCCTAACAGTTATGCACGGCTCCAACGTCTCGGAGTTACTAGGCAGGTTCAGTCGGCTCCGATCTGGAAGCTTTCGGAATCCGAAGTCAGGGCAAAAACCTACTTCGAGGTTAAGAAAGGGACCCTTTCGGACCCCGATACTCTGGCCAACATCAATGGGCTGACGGATGACCTCCGCGCTGCTATGGAATCCGATATCCGCAAGGATATGGCCAAGCTGGAAGTGGAGGCTCACCGGGAGATCGCTCGTAGGATGATCGTTGTTCTCCAGAACTTCTCCAAGAAGTTCCGTGGGCTCAACGAGAAGAGTCGTGTCTACGACTCCATCACCAACAACATCGCAGACTTGGCTGACTTGATCCCATCACTGGTGGTCAATGACGATCCGGTCTTGATCGAGTTGGCGGCAGAGGCGAAGGCCCTTGCTGCCTACGATATCGATGTCCTCAAGGATGATCCGAACACCCGTGTTGAGGCAATCAATACGGCGGAAGACATCATCAAGAAGATGTCGCTCATCTAGTCCAACGTGTAAGCCGAAGTAGACCAAAAATTAGTAACTAAACAATAAGTATATGAAAGTTGAAGATCTTGCTGAGCTTGTAGCCGCAAATCCAGAAAAAGAAGTGAAGAAAGGAACGTCCCGGTTTTGTTACCGGGATGGTTCCCTCTGGGTGAAAACCGAGAGTAATGAACTCTGCCCCATTTTGACATGGCGTGGAGATTTCTTTATCCGATATGATTGGCCCTGTGGCCTTTCGGACAGAACTCGCGCCAACCTTGATACTCTCAAAGGAGATGTGGAAAGGGGTTGGAGTAATAGATTGAGATTGGAAGCTGGAAGTGGTCCATCAATTCTCATAGACTACGACAGAGCGCCCAACTCTGACAGCAGCAACAAAACTTACCTGACAAAACCTGTCATGGATGAGTATGTTGCCTATCGGAATAGCTCAAGTGAGCAGTCGGTTTCCTTGGTCTTGGAAAATGCAATTCGCGAACTGGCGTATCAGACTATCGTTCGAGAGAATACTCTCGTGGAGTTGATCAAGAGAATGCGTGAGGGGTATCACAACATCTCGGCACTAGCCCAACGATTTGGGAAAGTGACGGAGGAGTTGGTGGCAACACACTGTGCCCCGCACTCGGACTTTGACATTCCTGACGATGCAATATACCCACATAGCGGAGGGCATCTTGTCAATTCCTTGAAACATTCTGAGGACTTGAGCAAAGCTGTCTCTTCTCTCCAAACACTCTGTCAAAGTTTCAACCGAGTGGCCACCAGTCAAACGGCCCGAGGTTGGAAAATTAACGGGGAAAATGGGATCAATTCCAATGGATTGGACAGGCACATCGGAAATGGGTATAACACTGATCCGTTCTATTCCAATGATGAGTGGTGTCATACAGGGTTCAGATTGAGCTTTGGGGGTCACCTCGTGTTCCGAGACTTGCAGGTTCAATCTGCCAGTTTCTACTATATACAGGAACATATCCACCACTACCTCAATGCCTTCCGGGATATTGGGTTCCCGTGTTCCATGCCTTTCGGAGTTCAACCCGAAGCTTGGGACTACATGGAAATTGCGGCACCTCTGTTCGTTGAACGGGGCGATCACTGATAAGTGACAAAATACTCGCGGCCCCAGCTTGCCTTTTGGCAAGCTGGGGCTATTTTTGTTTGTATGAATTTAACTCTATTGAGACTACTACTCGAAAGAACAAACGATGTAGCCATCGTCCTCAAGCTTTGGCTCGATTTTCATTCGGGTCTACCCCCACATTTTCCTTCCGCCCTCCGTCGTTGGGATGATGCACAAAGAGAACTGTTGGGCGATGTCATTCTCGCCGCCCATCCCGCCTTGGCGGATGATAACCTTGATAAAATTTTACCCCCGAGGTTGCAGGGAATACGGTCTCTTATCCGAGAGGAGTCCCTCTTTAAAGATCCCGCTGCCGACACTATCACGCTTTTGTGGTTAGAGCGACAGATCAAGGAGCACCCGGAAAACACCAAACTTTTGGAAAAGAAAGATTCCATCATCAAACACTGGACAAAGGTCCGTCTATAGTTTAAACATCATTATGGTCACACTAAAAGACGAAAGAACTCGTAGGGTTTGGGCAATCCTCAAACAACATCGTAGGAACAAGCAGTGGACTATAGAGGAGATGATCACTGCAAGTGGATACACCAGAACCACCGTTCGTGGAATTTTCAACGAACTCACATCCTTCGGGGTCGTGAGGAAAGGGGGTCGGCCCAAAGCTTTCTTGTTTTGGCGAATAGCAAACAGTTTGGGGGAAGCAACAGTGGATGAGGAGCAAGTTTACTATTCTTCCAAGCTCATGGATCTACAGAATATCTTGGACAACCTTGAATATCGCAATCTCAGGCACTTTATTTTGCTCGATTTCCTCACTCAGGGTGATTTTGACCGCTTCGAACTCGCCCACCGGCTCAATTGCTCTCCCCAAATGATCAATCAAATGGGCCGTCGTTTGAAAGAAGACGGGTATGTAGAAGAATATAATGATTGCATGGAGGAAATGGCCAACAACAAATGTGCAATCAAATTGTTGACTCTCACCGATTTGGGTCGTTCCATGATCCGGGAAATTCATAGCTTGCTTGCCAGAAAAGAGGACAAGGTGTAAAATACTACATGGCACGTGACTACAACAAAGAGTATCGACGAGACCAAAAGCACAAGTCTAAGTATCGGGCGGAACTCAATAGGAAAGCCCGAAAAATGGGCCATTACGGTCGCACGCCCAAGGGAAAGGATCTGGTCCACAAAGGAGGGAAAATCACGGGCCTCGGCTCACGGAAAGAAAACAGGGCCGATGGTGCGCGAAAAGCCACACTTTCCCGTTTAAGAAAAAGGCAGAAAAGACAAAAATAAGAAGATGGCAAGGGGGTAGAAGAGACGTAAGGGTGCGCAATTGGGCAGCGTGGGCTCATAAGGAGGAGAACTCCACCACAGAAAGTCAGGTAGATAAACTTAGTGACCAAATTTCAAGAGACGATAGACCCCAATTATCACAGTGGGTAGATCCTCTCAGGAAGTAGTAGCCGATAGTAAATTGGGGAAATGGCTGCGACCCCATCATGGTATTGTAGAAAGGTTAATGGCCCATGGGATTCGTCCCATGGGCCATTTTCCGTTTCACCTTTTAGCCACGCCCCTCTTTAGGTGTGGAAGGAGTAAGGTTATTTGAAAGTTTGGCAGGAGTGAAAACTACTCTGCTGGGATATCTTGGCCCCGGCTGCGTGCCCAGAATTCGGCACGACCGTTGATTGATTCTGAAAGAATTTCCGCTGACGCTACCATGTGCTTTGCAATTACGTGGTTGGGAGTGTCGCTTTCACCCTCCAACCCAAACTTGGTTACGAGCAAAGCAACCTCTTGGACCAACTTCGCTCGAAGTTCTTCCTTGATTCTCTTTTCAGCCAGTTCTGCGAACGACCAAATTTCTTCTGCTGCTGCTGCCATGATAAACCCACTATACGTGGAGTCTCAGTGGCGTCAAACGAAAAACTCCTACCCCTCTGCGGGGTTGTCAGTAACTTGCCAGCAATGTTCCGGGTAATCAACCCCAGAATTGTCTATGGTGCCCAACGGGAGGAAAACTTTGAGTTGGATGTTGCACCCACAGGCCCCGCAATATTTGAGCTTTTCCTGATCGGGGAGTTTCTCCACCGGAATGTTCCCCGGTTCTTCTTTCCCTTTCCGTTTGTTCCAACCCCCAACCATCCACTCCATAGCCCTACGAGCAAAACATTCGGGGCATGGGCCACGGTGATTATCGGCACCGTTGAGGGGGCATTCAGCACAGATCCGCGCTCTGCGGGATGCCTCCCCCAGAGAGACTTGCTCTTGTCCCGATTCAAAATATTTGTATGCGGTATGTAGAAATCTTTGTGTTCGATCAATCAGTATTTTCATGGTGCCCAATCTCCCCAAGTATTCCAGATGTAAATGACGAAAGCAATTACAAACAAAATGGAAAGGGCAATTACCCCAACCACGACTGAACCTGCTCCCCAACAAAATCCTTGCCACCACTCACTCATGCAACTTTCGCCTTTCTATCTCCCTTTGAATATACCATATCGCTTTTTCTAGGTCCTCGATTGTCTTCCCCTTGAGCCCCGCTCTCCAAACATATTTGATGGCGTTCCCCAAATTGAAATTGAAGTGTTCGGTGATGTCAATACACTCCACACCCGAAGGGTGGGAAGTGTAATGAGAGGGGTGATTCACAGGGTCGTGTTTAGTCTTCCGGGTAGATGTATTCTTCTCTGACATTGCTCATTTTCTCCTTGAGGAATTCGACTCGGCCCACGTTGTTGGTCGCTCGTTCAGCGGCCATGGCCCGTTGGATGGTAGTCGATGATACCCTAGGAGTTCTCCACACGCCAGATTTAATTCGGGCTTTTAGGTCCTTGGAGATATTTTTGTGGCCATCAAGAATTCGATCGGTTTCCCCTTTGGTTGATTCAAGCGCCTTGGCTGCGAGATAGTCTCGGCGCATCTCAACGAAAGCTTGGCGGTCAAGCATGACTGCTCTTTTCCATTCCCTTTCCAACCTGTTAGTGTCTACGGTTGTGCGATCCTTGACCAGTGAAGTGAACGGCCTCATTGCCTCGCTGCTGCTCATCGACCACCGATTGAGGTTCCTCTCGTATTGATACGGGATGTTGGTTCTCACGATTTTGGTTCCAACCAACTGAGCAAACAATTCGCTCTTGAAGGAAACCTGTGAACCATACTTGTAGTGGGTTCCTCCTGCGGCAGCGGCCTTGCGAAGTTTCTCCCAATCTGTTAAGGTTCCGGGGATGACAATTTTGCTCATCTTCGCACCACCACTCATCAGGCTTCTCCACATAGGGTTGGGGTCAAGTGCTCCTGTCAGGGTTTCAGATTCTTTCTGAGACTCCCGGAGGGCCGACACCCACATCTGCTCTGAGAAGTAGGGGGCCATGAACTTGGCCGAAGCTTTCTGGAAAGCGGTTCCAAACCCTGTTTGTGGGTCCAACACACCTTTCAGGATGAGTTGAGCCGGATCTGTGATGGTAGAATGGGGGAGCATGTAGGAGAGGTCCATCCATGTGATGTAGTCATCCTCCTTACGGCCCAATACCGAGATGGTTCCATCCTTGAAATACTTACTGACAAACCTCTTCATGTAGTTTGCCTCTTCCGATTGGAACGGGTTTTCGGCATACTCTTGGAGATTGAAGTTAGTCTCCTCGTCCTCTGCGTCTCCGAGTCCCGCCAGAATTGCTTTGGCCATAGCGTAGACTCCTTGCGAGGCAAGGACTGCCGTTGTGCTCGAAGAAGCCAAAGTAAAAAGATAACCCAGCGCCCTTTTGTATCCCATCTTCTTGATCCCAGAATTGTCACTTTTGATCTCCTGGATGGCGAGGGCTGGAGTTGTCCACATTATACGGGCTATCTCGGCTTGAAAGGATATAAACGGCGCGGCCACTGCGCCCACACCATTCTTCTTGAGCCAACGAACCACGTACCACGTATTGTTATAGTTGGGCATGGTTGCGTGGACTTTCTCAGCCGCCGCTTTTCGGAGGGATTTGAGAGCCGCTGCCTTTTTCCCACGAGTCGAAAGGAGTTTCTTATGGTCGGGAGTGTTTGGCGGGAACTCAGCAAGGATAGCATCAGCTTGGGCCGAAGTCATCGGGCCTGTATAGTTTCCATCCTTGTCGAGTTTTCCTGTCCCTTCCCTGACTTTCGCGGGTCCGTGTTTTTCATTCCCGGTCCCGGAGGTAGAAAGTCCGAAAGCTTTGGCGAGCGACTTGAAGGAGGCTTCATAGGCGATGATCTTCCAGTAATCATCCCCTGCTTGGTAGAAGTCCATCATAGTGGAGTCTGTCCCCCTCACAGCGTCTTTGAATTTCTTGGTTCCACGGCCTTGCACCACTCCCGGTGAGAAGAACCCATTGGGAGGGGCACTGAGCCCGTGGTTTCCGAAGGCTTGGCGGATTTCTTCATAAGACCCAACGTTGACATCCTGTCCAGTCACCCCTTCTTGGTCATATTCCCCCATAAGTTCTCGGAATTGGGTAGATTCCGGTGCATCAGTTCGGCCTTGCAGAATCCCTTGGATTCTGTTCTTGGCACCAAAAAGGTGTTTGGGGACGGGCATCTTGGCAATTGCCTTGGAGTAAGCTTCCCATCCGGTTTTCCCCACAGGAGCAATCCCGACTAAGGCTTCTAATGGCATACCAGAATTGACAAGGAACATCGGGTTGCCCAAGAAGTTCCGCATGTGAGTTCTCAACCGGCGCGTGGTCATGTTGGCCATCGTCTGGGCAGCAAAACCCATGAAGAACTTATGGACACCACCCAATTGCTGGGGTTGGAGTTCTTGGAGGGCCCCAACCACTTCCCTTGGCCCATAGAGGTGGGCCAACGGCCCATAACTCGCGGTCATTCCTGCACGGGAGGCGTCCTGAGGAACAAACCGCACGAGTTGTCCATCCTCATCGTTTGACGAAATGTATTTGATCCCGGTCTTGTTCTTCACGGCCTCTTTTTGGAGGTCCATCAGGGTGTCCCGAATTCCAGTTAGGAATTGGTTGTTTGAAAGCATGGAGCCCAACGTGGCAGCGGTGTTCGCTGCGTTGTAAATGTTGTCCTGATACTGACCCACGAAATTCCTCAACCCCTTTTTGAGTTCATAGTTCCGGGGTTTCAGAACTTCGGTGTTGATCGAACCGGCACCCATCCCCGGTCTTCCCTCTTTAATGAAGGAGTCGAGGAAGTTTCGGGCGCGTTCTACCACATCCTTTTCTTTGACTTTCCCAATCCGGCGAACCATCATCAAAGCACTGGCCCTCGTCCTGTTGGGGTCTTGGGCAAGAATCCGATCTACCTCGGCCTCTTCCGCTTCCCGTTTGAAAACGCTGTAGGCTTCATTCCACCTTTTCTGGGCCTCGGGGTGAAGAGATTCAAGGAAGTCGCGCCAGTTTTTGGCTTCATCCAAGGCTTGGTAAGAGCGGGTGAGATACCATCCTACGGAGTTGTCCACCACAAGTTCCAGATTCTTCTGACCAAAGGACGTTTCTGCCGCATCCTTGAGCATCCCGGAGTTCCGAACTTCAATTTGGAGGTCATCAATCAATTGACGCATCCCGGTGACAGCATCAAAGAGTTCTCTATCCTTTTTCAAGAGGGCTTGTCGAGAAACCCTTTGTTTTGCCTCAAATTGCTTGGTTGCACGGATCAAAAGCTTGGTGTAGTCGTCGTGAAAGTCGCGGTCAACCAGTTGGGTGGCGGCTCTCCTTGCCTCCAAAGCCTTTCGGCGGATGTTGGCGGCTTTCTGGGCGTCTCCCGGTCTGCCGGATTGCTCCAACCTAACGGCTTTTGCATATTCGCCCCTCCACGAACCTGAAATTTTTCTGAGTTCCTCATCCCTTACCCGGATCAAGTCCTCCCTTTCAGTCAATCCCGGCGTCTGGGACGTTGGAGCCGCTTCGTCCATGATATCGTCTTCGTTGGGGCTACCCAAAACCGTGTTGATATCCTCTGCCAGTTTCTTCAAAGCAGCATCGGGGGATTCCATGAGTTTCAAGATGTCGCTCTCCCCGGTGACTTTCTTCAAGGCGTGGCGGATGGCTCGGTCTAGTTGGGCTGCATCTTCCTGAACTTTGGTCAGGTTACCCAAGAGTTCTTTCCTGATAGGGTGGAGCACTCGGCCAAGGCCACCTTCGACGGTGACCATCTGGAACAATTTATCGAGGCGAGTATTGAAGATTTTCCGAACCTTATCCCCCGGAGCACGGGCCACATCCAACCCCTCAAGGACACCTTCCGTTTGTTCACGGCGTTTACCCGTCAATTTCCCGGCCTTTTTGGGGTCCTTCCCGAAGAAAACAAGGCTACCCATGGTCTCCGTCTCGTTGAGGTCTTCTTTGAGCATGGCGAGAGTCATCCCAGCAGCGAGTCCATCCTCGCTGTCAGTGTCTACCATTTTCTCAACCTCTTTGATTTGCCATTCGAGAATGGATTGAATTTCCTTTTGCTGCCTCTCAGGGAGAGTTCCTGCAAAGACCATCAAGGGTTGTCCCGCATCTCTGGCGAGGATCTGGTGTTGGACAAATTCCGAGGGGTGCATGTAGGTTCTCAAGGCACGAGTCGCCCTTCCCGCGAGGACCGCATCCCCGGTGTAGTTCCCATTCCCATCGGAAGTTTCTTGGTGGAAGCTGGGCTGGTATCCAAACCCTGCCTCTGCCGCACGCATCATCTTTTCCAACTGGCGAGCGATCATAGGCCCATAGGAACCCATAAGGATTTGCTGGCGTAGGATTTGGAAGTCGAGGTCGAATTGATCATCCGGTCCCAGAAATGAGTCCGCCACAAGTCTCGGAATTAGCTCCATGTGGCCACCTTGAGTGATGTCAAAAAGATGCTTTTGGAATGCGGGGTCCCCATAATCCATGGCCATTATCTTGAGGGCCATGGCCCGATCCCCCGGAGTATAGGCATTGGTGTAGGCCGCTTTGATCACATCTTTTACAGCCTCCCGATAGTTCATAGGGTTGAGGACCACATTTGCCCCATTGATTTCAGTGGGGCCATTTTCTTTGACATCGATGTTGATCCCCATCCCCATGGCTGCTTTTGCGAGGCGCGTCCAATCATGCCCATCTTTCTCCCCATGTTCTTTGAGTCTGGTGGCGACATCCTTGGGCGGCTCTGGACGAGTTCTCCTCCGGTTGAGGAAGTCGAGACTGAGGGAGCCCTGAACA
>Ga0180433_10000719_pt1 | contig 56175 bp, 41 predicted proteins | sample SS_ome_8_FD_132980 | JGI IMG/M metagenome (GOLD analysis project Ga0180433, IMG submission 132980) | Hypersaline lake sediment archaeal communities from the Salton Sea, California, USA - SS_1_D_1 metaG | ecosystem: Environmental > Aquatic > Non-marine Saline and Alkaline > Hypersaline >...
AATAAGAACCTTCTGTTTTCTTCTCCACATAATTTTAATTTTAAAATCAATCAGTATGAAACAAAACTCTTTGGGGGCTCTTTATTGTAAAAATAAAGTCAGATTGGATAATAATCCGCTCCAGGGTAAAAAACTCAATATTATCTCTAGGGGATGATGGTGCTAATATAAACAAATAAATAATAATCTCGAATAAAAAAAATAAAAAAAAGCCAGCCGGAAATTTGTCTTACATATAATTATTATTTCTTTCCTAATATTAAATTGTAATGTATATAAATTCACAATTATCAGGATTCCGGCCGGCTTTTACCCAAACCTAATTTCCTCAAATTTTTCTAACCGATAAATCTAATCCGGCGTTTAATGCATTTTACCCTCAATATCATAAAATACCTTCATAGTTTTTGGGGTTAAAAACTAAAAATCAGTTACAAATAAGACGATTTTTTCTTAAATACGTTGCCTGTGCTACACCACTAATTTACTAATGGGTAAGTTGTTACAATAAAAAGGGTGCATCACATTACAAAAAGGTAAAATAAATTTTATTATCAAAGAACGTCCTGCCGGCTCAACATTGCCTTTCGGTTATCGTATCAGCAATACCAATCCTGATTTCTGGTGTTCCGCACCCGTAATATCCCTATATATCACCAGCCAGGAATATGCTGCTGTCTCACCTATCTGTCTTCCTTTAATTGTCCCGTCCCAGCCATGATTCACCTTTCCTGTCTCCTCATTTACATCATAAATATTTGTTTCAAATACTTTCTCTCCCCACCTGTCAAATATTGCCATATACCAGTTATCAGGATCTATACCGTGTCCTATCGGGCTGAACAGTGCATTGGTCTGATTGAAATCCGGAGAAAAGGCATTTGGAGCATAAAACGTCACTATATCTTCAATTTCCACTTCCATGAAAGTTGAATCAATACACCCGTGCTCCGTTTCCACTATCAGGCTCACTATATATGTTCCTACAGAACTATAAATATGACCCGGGTCTGTTTCAAGCGATACGGATCCGTCTCCGAAATCCCAGAAACAATAATATGTTGTACTTGATGTATTATCAAAATATATTGTCGGTTCAAGGATTGTCGTTACTGCAGGATCTGCCAGAAAAGCTGCAATGGGATTAGGATACACAGTTATCATCCCTTCCCACGTATAGGTGCTTTCGCATCCGTAAACTGATGTTACTGTACATGACACATCATAAATCCCGGGATTCATATATGTATGTACCGGATTCTTTCCGGATGAATAGCTGTTGCCTGTGCCATCCCCGAAATCCCAGTAATATGTTTGCCCCTCATGCAGTGTGGTTTCACTAAAATAAACTGTCAGGGGTTCACATCCCTCATATATATCCGCAACAAAGGTCACTGGCGGATCAGGCATTACTACTACTTCGATATCGTCACAAGCCTGCGGTGTCGAACAATTATCAGCTATACATACTTCATATACCGTAGTTTCGGTGGGATATACCGTATAAGGTGTTTGTATCTCGGTTGTCCCGTTAAGGATCAGTGTATAAGGCTCTCCCATACCTCCACTGTAATTTGCGTAAATAGTAGTGCCTTCTCCCGAGCATATTGTATCATCCGGATATATTGAAATAGCCAATGGCGGATACACATATACTGAAGCACTGGCATTAGCAGCACAGCCATTCTGGTCTGCCACCAGCACTGTAAAGTTAGTTGTCACTTCAGGGCTGACCATTATTGTCTGCTCATTACCACCAAGGTTCCATGTATAACTATACTCCGGAGTGCCGCCTGATACAACTGCAGTAAGATATGTGGACTCACCAATGCATATAGAATCCCCTTCCAAAGACAATTGTAATTCTGATGGTTCATATATTGTGGCATCAACGGTTACCTGGCACCCGTTGAGATCAGTTACAGTAATTTGGTAACTTCCTGCTTCCAGATTTGTAAAACTACCCGTCTGGTTTGAAAAACCCGGTATCTCATAAGTCAATGGAGGAGAACCGCCTGAGGCAGATATCCAGATAACACCATTGTCATAACCATAGCAGGTGATATCAGTAATTGCTGTAGTATCAATATTTATTTCAGAAGGCTGGTTTATTGTGATAGTGTTGATGATTGTGCAGCCGTTATCATCTGTTATTACCACAGAATAATCACCTGCAGGAATATTATTAAGATCCTCTGTTATATCACTGTTATTCCATAAATAATTATATGGTTGAGTCCCGCCGGTTACCGAAAGGTCAACAGTGCCGTCCGAATAACCGAAACATGTAACATCAGTACCTGATATTGCTGATACAAGTTCTGTCGGTTGATTAATTGTAAAAGAATTAATACTGGTACAGTTATTGGCATCTGTTACCGTTACGCTGTAAGTACCTGCAGCAATACTGTCGAGATCTTCCGTTATATCGCCACTATCCCATAAATAAGTCCAGGGCTGGGTTCCGCCTGTTACGGTAAGATCTACACTACCATCCGTAAAGCTGTAACAGGTCACATCAGTACCTGTAACTGATGTCAGAAGTTCTGTCGGTTCCGTGATTATAATAGTAGCTGTGGATATACAGTTATTATTGTCCGAAACTGTCACTGTATATTCACCGGCAGGAATATTTGTCAGGTCTTGCATTGATGAGCCGTTACTCCAAACATAATCATAAGGTTGCGTTCCGCCGGATACTGTCAGGTCAGTACTGCCATCCGAATAGCCATTACACGACACATTTATACCTGTTACGGATGTCTGCAGTTCTTCCGGCTCGGTTATGGTTATTGCGGATATTGATGTACAGTTGTTATTATCCGTAACTGTTACTGCATAATCACCGGCAGGAATATTTGTCAGGTCCTGTACTGATGAGCCGTTACTCCAAAGATAATTATAAGGTTGTGTTCCTCCTGATATGATCAGGTCAACAGTACCGTCAGAATAACCATAGCAGGTTGCATCTGCGCCTGTAACCGAAGTCAGCAGTTCCTCAGGCTCATCAATAGTTACAGATATCACAGAAATACAGTTGTTATCATCTGTTACAGTAACCGAATAATCGCCGGCAGGAATATCTGTCAGGTCTTCGGATACCGCGCTGTTATCCCACGAATAGCTATATGGCATTGTTCCGCCTGTCACAATAAGATCTGTGCTGCCATCAGTGTAACCATAACATGTCACATCTGCGCCTGTAACGGACAGGATCAATTCAGGCGGATCTTCCGGTATAAAGTAATCTGTTTTTGTACAACCCTGTTCATCTGTTACAGTAACTGTATAAGTAATACCTCCGCATAAACCGTTTACATCAGGAACAGCTCCTGCGCTATTATCCCACAGGTATGTCAGCTCTCCTGTCCCGCCTGTAGCTATGGCAGAGGCAGTACCGTCACATGACTGGTAACATAACGGATCAGTTCCTGTAACAGTTAATGTCATTCCCGGTGGATCAACAAGTGTGATCGTACCGGTTGTGGTACAACTGTTCTCATCTGTTGCAGTAACTGTATATACTACTCCGGCGCAAAGGTCTGCTACATTAGCTGTGCTATCTCCATTATCCCATCCAAATGATATTATTCCTGTTCCACCTGTAGCTACGACAGTGGCAGTTGCATCGCAATAGCCGTTACAAGAGGGATCCACGCCGGTTACAGATACTGTTAGCTGTGGAGGATCAACAGGTGTGATCATATCGGTTACAGTACAATTATTCTCATCCGTGACTGTTATTGTATATGTTGTCCCTCCGCAAAGGCTTGTTGCATCTGCAGAATTATCACCATTATCCCATAAATAACTTAAGATGCCGGAACCGCCTGAACCTGTCGCAGAAGCAGTTCCGTCACATGACTGATAACATAAGGGATCTGTACCTGACACCGACACTGTTAGCTGGGGCGGATCAACAGGTGTAATCGTACCTGTTATGGTACAATTGTTTTCGTCAGTGACTGTTACTGTATAGGTAGTGCCTCCGCAAAGGCTTGTTGCGTCTGCTGTATTATCGCCATTATCCCAAAAATAACTCAGGGTGCCGGTGCCCCCCGAAGACGTGGCTGTAGCTGTACCGTCACATGACTGGTAACATAACGGGTCAGCACCATTAATGGACAATACCAATTCCGGAGGTTCATTTATTGTTACTGAGCCGGTGGCCATACATCCTATATTGTCTGTTACTGTTATACTAAAGTCTCCCGCCGACAATCCGGTTGCTGTTGGTATTGTTTGTGACCCCTGATCGTTCCACAAATAAGTATATGGCGACTCTCCTCCGCTTACAGATACAGTGGCTTCACCATCACTGCCTCCATAACAGGATACATCAATACCACTCACAACAATTGTAGGAGCACCTATATCGCTGATACTGACCGTAGCGATCTCTGTACAGTTGTTTTCATCGGTAACTGTTACGGAATATGTCCCTGCATATAATCCGGTAGCTGTTGACAGTGTTTCTCCTGTATTCCACTGGTATGAATACCCGGAGCCCGGTGTACCTCCTGTAGCGCTCACCGATACTTCACCGTTATTATCTCCGCAGGTAGGATCAACTCCGCTTGTAGAAAGAACAAGCTGGGGCGGATCAACAGGTGTTATCGTACCTGTTATTGTACAATTATTCTCATCAGTGACCGTAACAGTATATGTTGTGCCCCCGCAAAGGTTTATTGCATCCGCAGCATTATCACCATTATCCCATAAATAATTCAGGATGCCGGTACCTCCCGAAGAGATAGCTGTAGCTGTGCCGTCACATGACTGGTAGCAAAGAGGATCCGTTCCGTTAACAGATATCAGTAATTCCGGCGGCTCATTTATTGTTATGGAGCCAATAGCTGTACAGCCTATATTATCAGTTACCGTTACAATATATGTTCCGGCAGAAAGATCTGTGGCTGTCGATGTTGTCTGTCCGCCTGCTGCCGGGTCCCATAAATATGTATATGGTGATGTACCTCCGCTGACTGTTATCGAAGCATCTCCATCATTGCCCCCGAAACACAGAACATCCGTACCTGATAATGAAACCGACGGGGCGCCTATATCATTAATGCTCACTGTTGAGATCTCAGTACAGTTATTTGCATCTGTGACAGTTACCAAATAAGTGCCGGAATACAATCCTGTTGCTGTGGAAGTTGTCTGACCATCATCCCATAAGTATGAATAATCCGTTGTTCCACCAGATGCAACTACCGAAACTTCTCCATTATTATCACCGCATGTCGGATCAACCCCGTTTGTTGACAGAACAAGCTGAGGAGGATCAACCGGTGTAAATGAATCTGTTATTGTACAATTATTCTCATCCGTTACTGTGATTGTATATGTTGTACCTCCGCAAAGGTTTGTTGTACCTGCAATATTATCGCCATTATCCCATAAATAATCCAGGGCTCCTGTCCCGCCTGAAGCAGAAGCTGTTGCAGTGCCGTCACATGACCCGGCACATAACGGATCAGTGCCGCTGACTGAAATGTTCAGTGCAGGCGGTTCTACCGCAGTGAACTGATCTGTAACAGTACAGCCATTATCATCAGTCACTGTAAGGTTATATGTTGTTCCGCCACACAATCCTGTAATTGACGCTGTAACATATTGATTATTCCAGTTATAGTCCGGCGAACCGGTACCTCCTGATACAGTTGCAGTTGCTGTGCCATTGCATTCACCGGCACATAACGGATCGGTCCCGGATACGGAAACTGTCAATTCCGGAGGTTCACTGATCATAATGGTACCTGTTGCGATACAACCTACATCATCTGTTACTGTCACACTATATGTTCCTGCTGTTAAGCCTGTTGCTGTTATAGTTGTCTGGGAATTATTCCATATATAATCATACGGTGCCGTACCTCCGGTTACTGTTACTGTTGCTTCTCCGTCAGCATCCCCGTAACATAACAGATCGATACCATCTACTGTTATTGCCGGGGCTCCTATGTCGCTTATGCTTATTGTGGCTGTTTCCTCACAACCGTTGACATCTGTTACGGTAACTGAATAGCTGCCTGCAAAAAGACCGGTAATATCATCTGTTGTTTCTCCATTATCCCACAGATAGGTATATGTGGGTGTGCCTCCAGAAGCAATCACTGATACCTCACCGTTATTATTACCACATGTAGGATCCACACCGTTTGTAGTTAATGTTATATCTGACGGATCTGCAGGAGTAAAGGAATCAGTTATTGTACAACCGTTTTCATCTGTAATTGTCACTGTATAAGTAGTGCCTCCGCATAAGCCGGTAGCTGTGGCTGTGTTATCACCGTTGCTCCATGAATAGTCAAGTGTACCTGTGCCTCCCGTACCTGTAGCTGTGGCTGTACCGTCACATGATCCTGCACATAAAGGGTTGGAGCCGGTCACAGAACTGCTGAGTGCCGGAGGATCTGCCGGTATAAAAGTACCGGTTATTGTGCAACCGTTATCGTCTGTAATTGTCACTGTATAGGTAGTGCCTCCGCATAAGCCGGTTGCTGTGGCTGTATTATCACCATTGCTCCATGAATAGTCGGGCGTGCCTGTGCCTCCTGAACCGGTTGCCGTAGCTGTACCGTCACATGATCCTGCACACAAAGGATCTGTTCCGGTAACTGATATTACAAGAGGTTCCGGTACAACAATAGTTGCAGTATATTGTGAAGAATAGCACGTTACAACACCTTCGTGGTTTGTTACTGTAAGTGTTATATCATAGCCGGAGCCGCAACCGGGAAGAGATACAACCAGGGTTCCGGGTGTAACACCCGCACCTGTAAGGTTTCCACTGACAAGTGTTGCAGAACCGATATCCCATGAATATGTCGGAGCTATCAGGTCTATCCCAGAAGCTGTTCCTATTCCGGGTCCGGTATAATTAATTGTGGCATTATCACCGCAACACAGAGGTTGTACTATATCAAAAGTGACCGGTGGTGTATAGCACTCACAATTATTTGATGTAACACTGACACTTTCCGTTGCCGTTGCCCCGCAGGCATCTGTAAATGTAACATTATACACTGTTGTACCATAATTGCCAACACCGGGGCTTATAGTATTGGTTGTTGAACTTCCTGTTCCTGTTCCCAGCCCGTTATCCCATTCATATGTATATGGTGAAATCCCTCCGAGGATGGAGGCCGTTATATCCGTACTTTCATAATCGCATATCTCAATATCCGGGCTAATTGAAGGCAGCAGTTCCGTATTGTCTATGATATTTACAATAAGTGTATCCGGGCTGCAGGGTGATGCATCGAGAATGATAAATATCAACTGCTCTGCCCCCTCTGTAATGCCGTCTATATCAGGATCAACTGTAACAGAAACTTCTGTCTGTCCTGCAGGGATAGTCACTTCATAAGGTATTGCCGGAAAATCCGTCCCATTTGTTGCATTTCCTTCAAGCAGATAGTGTATGGTGATATCTGATGTTGGTGGTTCTGCGATCGTGAATGTAACTACTGCTTCACTGCAGCCTTCAATGGCATTATTCTCATCCAGGGTAGAGGTATATTCGAAAGTAGAGCTTACCCCTTCTGTCTGGATACTACCTGCCTTCAGGAAAACTGCGGAATCTTTCCACTGGTCGCCTGCATCACCGACTGCTATCTTAAGCCTGTACTTTTTGCATGGTTCAACATCACAATGGGCAGTGATCACAGTTGTGAAAGCATTGAACACAATTGTTGCCCCACCGTAATTATCAACAAAATAGATGCAGTTTGTACACGGCCCTGTTGACAATGTATAATCAGGGAAATAGCCGTTATTTACCGTATTGATCTCAATTGCAGTTCCGGTACCAGGTACAAGTGCAATATTTTCCGAATTATAGTTATACCCGTCTGCTTCAAGGCTTGTTACAAAAAATCCGAAAACATCATTAAAACTTGAGTTCACAAAAGCGTGGTATTCCTCCGAAGCAAAGATAAAGTCAAATGTAAGTTCATTACCTGTAGGCATAAAATCGAATATCAGCACAGAAGCGTCAGTAACAGTACTGCCTCCACTGATAATAGACTGAAGATCAGGATCTCCGTTATTGGCAAGATAGTCACCCATTTCTATGCCATTATAAGCTCCCGGTATGCTGCTGGCATAACCGGTTGCAAGTATAACGCCTTCACCCATGTCTCCTGCTGCAGCCAGATCCGTGGCATTACCGTTGGTAAATTCACCAAATCCTTCAATATCACCTACATACTGGATATTGTCAATATATAAACCTCCTGAAACAAGTACATCCATAACATAATGATCAATATCCGCTGCATTTACTGCCTGGGTAACAATTAACTGTGAATATACGCCGGGGGAAAATACTATAAATAAAATGACCGTAACAATACAGGTCAATGACTTGTAAGTTTTCATAGCTAACACTTTCAGTTTTTGGGGTTGTGGTAAAAATAAACTACTATATATTATATATTCCGAAGAATAATATTTCAAGTTCTTTTTACCATAGGGAGTTGTCCGGTTATTATATGCTATATCCAAAATATCACGGATATAATTTTTTTTGATCAGGGGGTCAGTCTGACCTGCCGGACTTTAATAATATTGTAAATATAGACGTTTTTTTTTCAAACCGGTTGCCTGCCGATCCTGTATAATTCACTAACGGGTAATCTGCTCTAATATAAAGGTAAAATAACTTTATAAAGAGGGAAAATTTTCGATAGTTATTAAGGTCATTATTATTATAAACCATCATTAATTTATGAACTTACTGATTAGTTTCAGGAAATCATCTTTCTTATATCTTGATACATGCACTATTGATCCGTCTGTCATCCTGATCTCAGGATCTTTTTTCATATTGTACTTCTTAATGTACTTAAGATTAATAATATGCGATTTATGAGTTCTGAAGAAGCTTTGTTCCTTAAGTTGTTCCTCGATCTTTTTTATGCTTTTTGATGTTGTAAGTTTTATTCCGTCATACAAAAAGATCTTTGAATAACTGCCGTCTGCTTCTATCCGGATTATGTCTTCGGTATTAACATATTCAATACCGTCAATAACCGGAAATGCAATTTTATTAGATAGAGCATGGTTAAGGTTTTCAATAAGCTTTTTAGTGCATAATCTTACCTGCTCGTCACAATAAGGTGATTTGATCACTTTTGATGATTCTTTCATAGCTTTTGGGTTTTAATTTGGGGTTTCACTCCATATTTAATTTTTAATATACGAGAGAAAAAAAAATATGTTTCAAAGTGAACCATGTAGTTTATAAACAGAGCAAATCTGTTTATAAAATCAAGATCTGTTTATATCAAACAATTTTTTAAAATGATAAGATCAGGCTAGCTATTTTTATTTTTTACTTTTCCAGATTTTACTGAAAGATCTTTTTGAAATGTGTGGAAGTTCTCTTCGCGGTCCCCATATCCCTTTGCCAAATGTTCTTGCAGCGAAATTTTTCATTCCTCCTCCGGATATATCGAGTATCTTCCTATTCAGCATGACCTTTTTATATCCGTACATGGATATATTCCACGAGATATTATTATAGCCTCTTTCAGTAGCTTTTCTCCTGTTAATAAGATGTAATTCAGGCAGATTGATCTTTACGGGGCATACTTCCGCACATTTCCTGCACAAAGAGCATGCATCACTGAGGTGTTTATACTGTTTAAATCCCTTTAAATGAGGAGTGATTATTGAACCTATGGGGCCGCTATATACCGAGTCATAAGTATATCCACCGATATTTCTGTAAACAGGACATTCATTAAGGCAGGCACCGCACCTGATACATTTCAGGGCTTCACGCAATTCAGGATCAGCCAGCAGTTGCGACCTGCCGTTATCCAGGAGGATAACATACATCTCTTCCGGACCGTCAATCTCACCTTCCTGGCGCGGGCCTGTAAATATTGTATTATAAACGGATATATTCTGACCTGTCCCCCTGGTGGCAAGAAGAGGCCAGATATAATGAAGGTCGTGCACCGAAGGGATGATCTTTTCTATGCCGTCAACAGCAATATGTACGCGGGGAAAGGATGTTGACATCAATGCATTTCCTTCATTTTCCGTAACCGCCACAGCGCCGATATCTGCAATAAGGAAATTCCCGCCTGTAATACCAACATCTGCGCTGGTATATTTTTCTCTTAATAATTCCCTTACATAACCTGTAAGAAATTCAGGTGTACTGTCAACAGGAGTGCCGAACTTCTCATTAAAAAGCTTTGCCACATCTTCTTTTGATTTGTGCATTGCAGGAGTAACAATATGATATGGCCTCTCACCGGCAACCTGCACTATATATTCTCCCAGGTCGGTCTCGAGATTCTCTATTCCTTTGGCTTCTACATATTTATTAAGATCTATCTCCTCTGTGGTCATGGACTTGCTCTTGACCACCAGCTTTGCATCATTTTTCTCAAGTATCTCAATGATATTCCTGACAGCTTCCCTGCCATCCCTTGCCCATATCACCTTACCGCCTCTCTTGGTGAAATTCTCCTCAAACTGCTCAAGATACTTATCAAGGTTATTTATTACCTTATCTTTTATTTCAGAAACCCTGTCCCTGGCATGATCAATATCCTCAAATTGATTCATTCCATTTTCAACAGCTTCTTCATACCTCTCCATATTGAACCCTATAGTATGCCTGTGCTTCTTATCAAAAGCCACCTTCTCCGATTGTATTTTAAATCTTTTTGCCTGCCTTCCCATGATCAGCGACTAATTATCTAATGACTAACAGCAATTTTATCCACTCTCCTCTGATGTCTTCCGCCCTCGAATCCAGTCTTAAGAAATGCCATAGTAATTTCTTTTGCCTCTTCATAAGAGATGAATCTTGCCGGCAATGCACAGATATTGGCATCATTATGCAAACGCGCCAGTTCGGCGATCTCAACATTCCAGCATAGTGCCGACCGGATACCCGGATACTTGTTTGCCACCATATTTATCCCGTTACCACTGCCGCACAGGGATATACCAAATTCATAATCACCCTTTTCCACTGCCTGTGCCATAGGATGAGCATAATCCGGGTAATCGGTACTTTCTGTTGAATCAGTCCCGAAATCCCTGATCTCATAACCTGCTTCTGTATATAAGGATATAAGCTTCTCCTTATATTCATATCCTGCATGGTCACTCGCAAATGCTATTGTCATACTTCTCATAATAAAAATTTTTCATAAAGTATATTGCCTCAAATTTACTAAATAATACAAATACCTATAATTGATTTTGTATATTTACCATAGAAAATCACTGCTTATTATTTATCATTTAAAGATAATTAATTGATCTCTGAATGTCGATTAATGATTTTGGATTTACGAAGTATCTGATATACTGACAGATCACAAATCATAGTTCGTCATTCGGTGTTCTGCCATAGGCATCACTACGTGATTAAATCAATACTGGTTCATGATCATAAGCTCCGTAATATGGAATGTAGATCCCGAGGTATTTTCCCTTGGTCCTGTCACTGTCAGATGGTACGGACTTCTTTTTGCCTTTAGTTTTATTGTCGGGTTTTACCTGCTGTTATGGATGTTCAAATCCGAAGGGCTGAAAAAAGACTGGGTTGACAAGGCATTTATATATGTTATGGTAGGCTGTATTGTCGGCGCCCGTTTAGGACATATTTTTTTCTACGACTGGGGTTTTTATTCCAAAAACCCTTTGGAGATACTGAAGATATGGAGAGGCGGTCTTGCCAGCCATGGTGCGGCTATAGGAATTATTACAGCATTATGGCTATATTCGGTAATTGTAACCAAACGGCATATCCTGTGGATCCTTGACAGGGTTGTACTGACAATAGCCTTTTCAGGAATATGTATCCGGACAGGCAATCTTATCAATTCAGAAATATATGGTATAGAAACAGACCTGCCGTGGGGATTTGTTTTTATCAATATGGGAGAAACGGTTCCCAAACACCCCACACAGATTTATGAGGCTCTGTCATGCGTGGTCATCTTCCTGCTGCTGATGTATATGTACTGGAAAACAAAAGCAAAAGAAAAGACAGGCTTAATATTCGGTACGTTCATTACTACCTTGTTCATTTCTCGTTTCTTTATTGAATTCTTAAAATACAAACAATCCGACCTTGTTGATGAAAATATGATACTTAATATGGGGCAGATACTCAGTGTCCCGTTTATCCTTGCAGGTATATTTTTTATTTTCCGGAGACCAAAAATTAAAATTACTGAACAACCGCAACAAGAAGGACAGAGCGATGAAAATACCGGCATTTGATGATATTTGTGCAGCACATGACAGGATCCGTAATATTGTTCACCGGACACCTGTAATGACGTCTTCGGCGATCAATGACATTTTTGAAGCGGAACTGTATTTCAAGTGTGAGAATTTCCAGAAAGCCGGAGCATTCAAATTCCGTGGCGCCACAAATGCAGTGCTTTCTTTAAGTAAAGAGGAAGCGAAAAAGGGAGTTGCCACACATTCATCCGGTAACCATGCTGCAGCGCTTGCCCTTTCAGCCGGAATGAGAGGAATAAGGTCATATATCGTTATGCCTGATAATGCCCCTGAAATTAAAAAAAAGGCAGTGGCGGGATACGGGGCGGAGATCATTTTTTGCAAACCCACGCTTGAAGCCCGTGAAACAACGCTTGAAAAAGTGGTTGAAAAGACCGGCGCTGTTTTTATCCATCCCTACAATAATTTTAACATCATCAGCGGACAGGGCACTGCTGCAAAAGAACTCCTTGAAGAAGCGCCAGACCTTGATATTGTTATGGCGCCTGTCGGCGGCGGCGGGCTTCTTAGCGGAACAGCCATCTTAGCAAAAAGCATAAACCCCGGGATAAAGGTTTTTGCAGGTGAGCCAAAAGGGGCTGACGACGCATGCAGATCATTTAAAAGCGGTAAACTGATCCCTTCTGTCGATCCAAAAACAATTGCAGACGGTCTGCTTACGTCACTGGGCACTCTGACTTTTCAAATAATCAGGAAAAAAGTGGATGATATAATTACTGTCAGTGAAGAAGAAATCATATATGCCATGAGGCATATCTGGGAAAGGATGAAGATCATTATTGAACCTTCATCAGCAGTACCCCTTGCGGCTTTGCATGAAAATAAAAATATAGCAAAAGGGAAGCGTGTGGGCATGATCCTCTCCGGGGGGAATGTGGAACTTGACAAGTTACCGTTCTGAGTAATACAAACTATTCCCTATCAGGTATTGTGAATATACATGTAAGCGGATAATGATCTGAATACCTGATTTTTGTAGTAGTATAGTCGTATGATTTCATGTCTTTGCCGTGAAGGATAAAATCTATCCTGAAAGAGGGGAACTTCCCGGTATATGTATTTCCCGTTCCCGATCCCGACTCAACAAATGCGTCTTCCAAATTTTTCGATATCCTGTGATATGCATAAGACATGTGTGTATCGTTAAAATCACCACATACGATCACCGGATAGGGTGAGTTGCTGATATGTTCCGCTATCAGCTCGGCCTGTCCTGCGCGTTTGATATAAGCATTCTTCATCTTTCTCATAATATCCCGGGCTTCATTGATCTGCTTCTCTTCGAACTTTAGCTTTATACTATCCAAAAATTCATAATTCGCAGGCTGGAACCTTATGGATTCCAAATGGCAGTTATAAATCCTGATAGTATCATATCCCAGATCAAGGTCGGTAAACATACAGATGTTGTTTGTCTCTTCAAGATGCACATCACCCCTGTTTATTACAGGGAAAGCGCTAAAGGTAGCTGCCCCGAAATGATACCTGTCGGCTGCATGCTCAGTATATTTGATATGGTAATTCTTTGCTTTTTGTATCTTAACAAGTGTGTCAATGGTCGAAAATTCCCCTTTCTCATCAAAGTAGAACTCCTGGAAACAGATTATATCTGCTGATTCATCAACAATAAAATCAAATATCCTGTTATGGGATTCCTTATTGCCTGCCCAGTTATAAAGGTCAAAAACCCTGACATTGTATGACATGGTTTTAATAACCGGCAGGCTGTCCGCACCGGCATCCATACTTCTCCCGCTTATTTGTATTGTATTTGACAAATGTGTCCATCCAATCACGACGGCTAAAAATGATATAAGCAGGTATTTTATCTTTTTCCTGATAAGCCAGTAAACAATAAATATAAATATCAGGATGATCAGGACGGGATATGCGAGCCCCAAAAAAGCAAGCGGCCAGAATGATTCAGGGCTGATATATACAGACAGATATGATAATAATAGCAGAAATATCACTAAGTAATTAATGACCAGTAAAAACTTATGAAGGAATTTTTTCAAAATAGAATAATTGTTACACTAAAAAAATATTGTCACCTAAATAACCATTTAACCATTTAACCATTTAACCATTATTTTTATCAATTTTTATTACTCATTTTGAACAGCCTTTCTTTTTCCTCTTTTGTCAGACTGTCATATCCTGACTTAGCGATCTTATCAAGAATTTTATCAATTTCCGCCTGCTCCCTGGCTTTTTGTGCATTATACTCCATATCGCTGACCGGTCTTTTATATTTCTGTTGCTTCCGTTTCTGCTTTTTATACTCGACCCTGATCTTTTTTGAAGGTTTAAAAAATGCAAACAGGCTATCCATCAAACGGTTAAAACCCCTGGATATGTCATTGCCTTTTTTATATTGCCTTATATACAACCATCCGTAAAAGGCGCCTCCCAGGTGTGCGATCTTACCACCTGTGTTGTCTGAAAAATTAAGAATTGTTGTAATAACCAGGATACCAAGGGCAATATACTTAAACTTAATAGTCCCGATAAACATAAACCTGAGAGAATTTTCCGGCATCAGCGTGGCAACAGCAAAAACAATTGCCATAACACTGGCGGATGCACCAAGCAATATAGTGCCGGCAACCTGGAATTGTGCTACTTCCGGACTAATGGAATTTACCAAATTATATACAACAATATAAAAAAGCCCTCCGCATATACCTCCCAGCAAATACGTGCTTATCATTCGCTTATTGCCAAGATGTGCTGTCAATATTTTTCCAAACCAGTAAAACCACAGCATGTTGAAGAAAATATGTAAAAAACCCTCATGCGTGAACATATAAGTTATTATTGTCCAGAACCTTCTGATCAGGTAATATGGTGCGGCAGGCAGAGAAAACCAGGAAAGAAATTTATCTTCCCGTATCACCACCTCTTGCGGCATGTTGCTTGAAAAATACATAAAAGCAACTACAACGTTGATAAAAAGAAAGATGATCACATTAATAAGGATTATCTGGATAACCCCGTTATCTTTCCTGCGAAAAGCATTTTTCAGATCGTCTATAATAAAATTGCTCATATCAGTCCCAACGGTTAAACTGGTGTTTGCCCCAGAATTTTATCAGAATATATCCGAATATCATCCCTCCCAGGTGTGCGAAATGCGCAACATTATCCCATGAAAAACCCGATATCCCGAGTGTCAGCTCCAGTATCCCGTACCCTATTACAGCGTATTTTGCTTTTATTGGTATTGGCGGGAAAAGCAACATAAGCCTTGCATTGGGGAACAGCATGCCAAATGCAAGCAGTATTCCGAAGACAGCTCCGGAAGCCCCTACAACCAAATGTGTATTTAAATAGTCCACTTTATACTGCTTAACAAAATCAACTGTTACTTGCAATGCTGCTGAAGGATCTTTCGGCAACATAATATAATACTTTTGTAAATACAGGTTTCCATGCTCCGCAATTTCCGGTGAGATAAAATTATTCTGAACAAGCTCTACAATACTGTCAAAAGCATTGTGATCCGGATTCAGCAAATAATCATCTAGCTGAGCCAGTACCGGTGCCATTTCAAAATACTGAACAAGATAATGTAATATTGCAGCGCCTACGCCGCAAACCATATAATAGATAAAAAATCTTTTTGCACCCCATACGTTCTCAACAACCCTGCCGAACATCCATAAGGCGAACATATTAAAAAGGATATGAAAAAATACTATGCCCTGTTGCGGATTAAAATACGAATGCATGAACATGTGGGTGATGATCTGGTAGGGCTGGAACTTCTCAGCTCCGAAATAGTATAAACCGAGATATTCTTCCAGGCCTATATCGAACTTAAGCCTGACAAGTATGCTGCCGATCCATAATATAACATTTATTATGAGAAGGTTCTTTACAACAGGCGGTATCCCGCCTAATCCCGGTCTGAATTGTGTCATTTTATTCCTGCCCTGTTTTTTTTGGTATCAAACTGCAAAAATAGTCATTTATTTAAGAATTTTTCGGGATTTATCTAGCTAAACCGTTTCCCGAGCTCATCTTCGTTAATGATGGTCACAATAATTTTTCCATCAGGAGTATAGTTCGGTGTATGGCAGGCAAACAGGTTATCCACCAGGTCTCTCATCTCTTCCGGAGTCAGCAGTTTTCCATAATTTATTGCTGAGGCTTTCGCAACTGACATGGCAAGTTTTTCTTTTATTTCGGAGCCTTCCGACAATGGTGTGTTTTTGTAATCCTCTATTATCTGTTCGATCAGCGACTTAGGATCAGGATTTTCAATATATGACGGAGTGCCGTTTATTACAATTGCATTATTGCCAAAATTCCGAATGTCAAAACCGAGTAATTGTATATCGTCAAGTATTTCAAGGGCAATATTATAATCTATCGGGTTTAATTCTATTGTGACCGGAAAAAGGGTTTGCTGGACAATTCCTTTACTGCTTTCAATAGACACAATAAATCTCTCATATTGTATCCTTATATGTGCTCGTCTCTGGTCAATAACCATAAGCCCTGATTTAACAGGGGTAAGAATATATTTCCTTTTCAGTTGAAATATGCTGTTCACCCTATTTTCATCGGTGTTCGGGTGTATTTCCTTCTGTTGCTGTTGCTCTTGCTGTTGCTCTTGCTCTTGCTCTTGCTCTTGCTCTTGCTCTTGCTTATTAGTCTCTTCTTTTTCAAATCCGGCATATAATTTTTCCCAGTCAGGGATCTTTTTTTCCGGTCTGTATTTTCCCCCGTGTCCTGATGAAGGCTTTTTCCCATCAAAGGGATTATAGTCCGGATCAATTTCAATTGAAGGGGGTTTAACATCTGTTTGTCTTGAACTGACAGGTATATCTATTGCACTTTCCGAGTCAAAATCCAGTGAAGGAACAATATTGTTCTTTCCCATGGCTTCTTTAACCGATGCATGGAGTATCTGCCAAATATGGCTTTCTTCAGCAAATTTGATCTCTGTCTTTGTAGGATGGATATTAATATCTATAGTATGGGGATCAACCTCAAAAAAAATAAAATACGACGGTATGGTCTCAGGCTGCAGGATATTTTTATATGCCAGCATTATCGCTTTATGGAAATAAGGATGTTTCATATACCTGTTATTCACTGACAGGAACTGTTCGCCGGCTGTCCTGCGTGCAAACTCGGGTTTGCCGATAAATCCCTTAATCTTTATAATAGTAGTTTCCGTATCAACAGAAATAAGATTCTGGTTGATATTTTTTCCGAAAACGGACACTATTCTCTTTCGGAGGTTGCCCTTTTCGAGCCTGTAGATATCAGTATTGTTATTTTTCAAAGAAAAGGAAATGCCGGGATTTGAAAGTGCCACCCTCTGAAATTCAGTGATAATATGCTTAAGCTCAGTAGTATTTGATTTAAGGAATTTTCTTCTTGCAGGCACATTAAAGAACAGGTTTTTAATAGAAAAATTACTTCCGTCAGAACATCCTGCAGGCTCGTGACTTATCAGTTTTGATCCGCTGATAATGATCTGAGTACCTGTCTCATCTTCTTTCCTTTTGGTTTTCACTTCTACAGTGGCTATTGCTGCAACAGAGGCAAGCGCTTCGCCCCTGAATCCCATGGTCTGAATTGCAAACAGGTCTTCTGCTTTTCTTATCTTCGAAGTGGAATGGCGTTCAAAAGCCATACGTGCATCGGTCTCCGACATACCGCATCCGTTATCAACGACCTGGATAAGTGTTTTTCCCGAATCCTTTACAATTACATGTATAATGTCCGCCCCTGAATCAACAGCGTTCTCCATCAACTCCTTAACGGCTGAAGCAGGCCTCTGGATAACCTCTCCTGCAGCGATCTGGTTGGCAACGGAATCAGGTAATAAATGTATAATATCAGGCATTGGAGATCATTAATGATGTCAGGTTAATTACTAAATACACAGCTATTATTAATACTATTACAGTACCGATGATTATCATGCGACGCAGTAACAGCATTTTCTGCTTCTGTTTCCTCTGCCTGTCAAACTGTGACCGGAATTGCCCGCGAATATTGGAAGTATAGCCTGTTTCGCCCGTATCAACACCAAGCTCCCTCTTCTTCATTGCCACCCTTCTTTCCAGATCCTCTTTCCTCTCATCATAATACCTGGGCGTATAATTAAACTCCCTGTTTTTAGGTAATTTGAAAAAACCTGTAAGCTTCATATAATATAACTAAATTTATTCCTCGGGCCTTAATACCACCCTTACACAGTTGCTGTCATTAAAATATTTATTTGCTGCTTTCTTCAGGGATTCATTATCAAACGCTTTTACATAATCCTCATATTTCGAAAGATTTCCAGGATCGCCCTTATGATAATAAAGATCCTGTAATTTCCTCAACCAGAACCGGTTCTCCCTCAGGTCGGTTTCCCTTGTGCGCAATTTCTTTTCTTTCACTTTTACTATGTCTTTCTCTTCAGGGCCATCCTTTTTCAACTTTTCTATCTGTTCGAACACACCTTTTGTCAGGTTCTCAACATTGTCAGGTGAACAGCCGAAATAAATCATTATATTATATTGCGAAGAGGGGAAATGGTCTATACGCGGATATGCTCCGATAGAATAAACGCCACTGCTGTCTTCGCGTATGGATTCAAGCAGTTTGGTACTTAACACTGTGCATATTGCATCGAGATCAATGCAATTTTCCCATGTATAATCAAAAGAACCATTGATACTCATATACACCATACTCTTCGGTTCAGTGCCTTTATAAACTGTTTTTTCAATTTTCCCTTCGGGATATCTGATATTCAGATCTTTCCATGTCTCATTCCTTGTAACTTTCGGTAATCCCCCCAGGTATGTTTCTATCAGGGGTTTTGCTGTTTCAGGTTCAATATTTCCGACAAAGAAAAACGTAAAATTCCCCGGATCACCAAACCTCTCCGTAAAGTAATAATGCAATTTGTTGATGTTTGCCTCATCAAGCAGCTTGTCGGTCATCGGGCGTTCATAAGGACTGTGCTGTGCCATGGTTACCTGTATTGTGTCCCTGAAAGCTGCTTCGGGGCTCGTGCTCCTGTTCTCATAAAAACTTTTCATACGTGTTATGTATGAAATGAATGCGGTCTTGTCTTTTCTTGCCTTTGTAAAGTAAAGATTTACCATCTGCAGCAATGTTTCAAGGTCCTGTGGAGACGAGTTGCCATTAAATCCTTCCCTCAGTTCGGATATCCAGGGCCGGATACTGACCATCTTGTCTGCAAGCAGTTTGTCAAGCTGTATCTTGTCAAATCCGGATATCCCGCTTTCCATCATCACATCACTTGCAATACTGACAGACACATTGTCCCCGGCAGAATATAATGAGTATCCCCCTAAACTGAATGCAGAAAAAAGTATCTCATCTTCCTTAAAATCCGTTGTCTTGATCACAACTTTCGCGCCGTTATCCAGCGTCCATTCGGTAAAATCAAGGTCCTTATTATCTTCTTCCTTTGCTATCTTCCCGGGTGCCGGCTTTTCGCTCATCAGTGGCTTATCAGCCACCTTATCGACATAAGGATCGAGATCTGCAAGCTTTACAGCATCAAAGATCTTAATCAGATCGTCTTCTGTCGGCACTTTAACATCTTCTTTTTCAGGAGCATTCACAACGATCACCACATTTTTATCAATGATCCATTCATTCGCCAGCTTATTCACTTCATCCAGTGTTATTTCCGGCAGGAATTTTTTATGCATCTCATATTCAAATTCTATGCCCGGAACAGGTTCGTGCCTCAGGGAAAAATTACTGTGCAGCTCTCTTGCTATCATGTCTGATTTCATTTTATCTTTCTCTTTATAAGCTTTTTCAATGTTCCTCATAGCAGCTTTCTTTTCCCTTTCAAGCTCAGTAGCTGTAAAACCATGTTTTTTCAGTCTCTCATTTTCCTCGAGCACTGTCCTGAGACCACGCTCCAGCTTATCGCCCGGAGTCATTGCTATTGACACGTAAATATCCCTTGGTCCCAGGAATCCTCCATACATTGAATATGCATAGGCATAAGGAGGGTCTTCCTGCTGCATAAGCTCACCCAGCCGGTTATTTATCATACTGTTGAACAGGTTATGCGCAATATGCTTTTTGTAATCACTGACCTTCTCCTGCTCCCATACATCATGCAGGTAAAACACCTGTACCACGGTTTGCTGTGCTTCTTTGTCAGTGGCAATGGCAACAAGGGTCTCATCATGATCCGGGATCTCAAAAATCTCCCTCTTTCGCGGATTCTCAGGCTTTGGTATTCCGGAGAACAGCTTGCTGACCTTTTCTTCCATAGCCTTTCCATCAAAATCCCCTACAACGACAACAGCCATCAGGTCAGGTCTGTACCAGTCCTTATAAAATCTTGTTAATGCTTCGGGCGGACAGTTATCAAAGATCTCTGTCTTACCGATAGGCAGCCTTTCTCCATATTTTGAGTCATGAAAAATCACGGGAAGTGTCTTTCTCAACATCCTGTCCTGTGCTCCCTGCCCGATACGCCACTCCTCGTGGATCACTCCGCGTTCCTTGTCAATCTCCTCAGGCTCGTACAGCACATTATGCGCCCAGTCATACAGCACCTGAAGACCCTTGTCCAGATATACCGCAGAGTCCAAAGGCACCTTGATCATATATACTGTTTCATCAAAACTTGTATATGCATTTACTTCAGGGCCGAATTTCATACCTATCGACTCAAGATAATTGATCAGGTCATGTTTGGGGAAATTCTTGGTTCCGTTAAATGCCATGTGCTCACAGAAATGAGCAAGCCCCCGCTGATCCTCATCCTCAAGTACAGAGCCGGCATTAACTACAAGTTGCAGTTCCGCCCTGTTCCTGGGATTCTCGTTTTCCATGATATAGTAAGTAAGACCGTTATCCAGCTTTCCTGTTATCAGCTTCGGGTCAACAGGGATCGGTCCATCCAGCTCCACTGCAGGCTCCTGTGAAAATACAGTATTACTAAGTACACAAGCAAGCAATAATACAAAAACATAAAAGATCCGTTTCATAGCTAAAGAGTTTAAGTTTATCATATAAAAACAATATGACGTTTTAAATAAAAGTTTTGTTACTGATTTGTCACCTAAAATTATCAATATTTTATAATAATCCTCAGGAAAATAGATTAATTCTTATTAATAATCTACAAAACCACATCCCTAATCCGTAATTTGTAATCCGTTTAATTGAGTTTTTCTCCGCAATATTTACAATACTCCGCATCCGGGTCGTGACCTTCTTTCAGACATTCCTGGCAAACCTGTGTTGTGATCTTTTTCCTTTTTGACGTAACGATCTCTGCAGTTACAATACCTGTAGGCACAGCAATAATAGCATATCCCAGGATCATAACAAATCCGGCAATGAACTGCCCCAAAGTTGTTGCAGGTGCAATATCTCCGTATCCGACTGTTGTAAGTGTTACTATTGCCCAGTAAATGCTTCTCGGAATACTGGTGAACCCGTTAGTCTCACCTTCAATAAGATACATAACTGTCCCGATTATGATCACTATCATGATCACAGCAAAAATAAAGACACTGATCTTTGCCCTGCTGGATTTCAGTGCGTTCACTATCATATTGCCTGCCGTAGTATATCTTGACAATTTCAGTATCCTGAAAACTCTCAGCAGCCGCAATGTCCTTATTACCATAAAGCTCTGCGAACCTGCAATTACAAGGGCAAGGTAGGTCGGAATAACACTCAGCAGGTCAATGATACCATAAAAGCTTAATATATATTTAAAAGGTTTGTTAACTACATAGATCCTTGTTATATATTCCAGTGTAAAAATTATGGTGATCACCCATTCCGAGATCTTCAGGAACCTGCCGTAGTCCAGCCTGATGGAAGTAACGCTTTCTAGCATGACGATCACAACACTGAACAGGATCACTATCAGCAGCATGATATCAAATATTTTACCGGCTGCTGTATCAGCCTCAAATATTACTTCATATATAGTATTCCGGAAATTTTTTTTCATAATCAATACTAATTACCCCGATGCAAACCTGCCTTCCGGCAGGTAAATATACGAATTTCAACCAAAAGTTGATCAGCCTTTGGCTGACATCCTGATTATACTAATACACATTAGCAAATTTTCAAATTTCCAAATTTTCAAATTAATTTTATTACTTTTGACAAAAACACATCAGTCATGATTATGCGGCAAATAAAGGATAATTTCGCAGAAGCAGGGGAAATGCTAAAGGCTTTTGTTTCAGACGAAAAGAACTGGAATGCCATAGAAAAAGCCGGTGAAAAGATCACTGACAGTGTTAATAATAACCATAAGATCATCGCCTGCGGCAATGGAGGATCCATGAGCGATGCCATGCATTTTACCGAAGAGTTCACCGGCTGTTTCAGGAATGAAAGAAGACCATTGCCTTCAATAGCTATATGCGATCCTGCATATATAACATGTGCCGCCAATGATTACGGATTTGAGTATGTATTCTCAAGATTCGTCGAAGGAGTCGGGAATAAGGGTGATGTATTACTTGCAATAAGTACCAGCGGCAATTCTCCTAACATTGTCAATGCTGCTGAAAAAGCCAGGCAAAAAGGATTGTCCGTGATCGGTCTGACAGGAAAAGATGGCGGCAAATTAAGCAGTCTTTGTGATATTGAGATACGAGCCCCACATTCTGAATATTCCGACAGGACACAGGAAATACATATAAAAATACTACATTCACTTATCCATTATGTTGAATTAAAAATGAGACTTTGATAAAATGCTTGTAAAAACTTACGGGGCTGCCGTACACGGGATCAATGCCACCACAGTTACTATTGAGGTGAACATGTCCCAGGGCATCAAATTTTTCCTTGTAGGATTACCCGATAATGCTGTTAAAGAAAGTCACCAGAGAATAGACTCTGCCTTACGCACCAATGGTTATAAGATCCCCGGAAAAAGGATCGTGATAAACATGGCTCCTGCCGACATCCGCAAGGAGGGATCTGCTTATGACCTTCCCCTTGCCATAGGTATTTTAGCGTCCTCTGAGCAGATCAATGAACATAAGCTGTCTGACCTTATGCTGATGGGAGAACTCTCATTGGACGGGGGACTGCAGCCTGTAAAAGGGATCCTTCCGATGGCGGTGCAGGCAAGAGAAGAAGGATTCAAGGGACTGATACTTCCAAAGCAGAACGCACGGGAAGCAGCAGTTGTCAATGACCTTAACGTCTATGGAGCTGAGAATATAAAGGAGGTGATATCATTTCTTAACGGGGAAACAGAGATCGAGCCCACTGTTGTTGACACCCGCAAAGAATTTTATGAAAACATAAACAATACCGATGTTGATTTTTCCGACGTAAAAGGGCAGGAGAATGTAAAGAGGGCGCTTGAGATCGCTGCTGCCGGAGGGCATAATATTATTATGATCGGTCCTCCCGGTTCCGGAAAGACTATGCTGGCAAAGAGGATATCCACAATTCTTCCTCCTCTGACACTTCATGAGGCGCTGGAAACGACCAAGATACATTCTGTTGCCGGAAAGATCGACAAAGAGACTTCGCTGATGACATGCCGTCCGTTCAGGTCACCGCATCATACGATATCGGATGTGGCACTGGTGGGAGGGGGTACATATCCCCAGCCGGGAGAGATATCCCTTTCACATAACGGCGTGCTGTTCCTTGACGAACTTCCGGAATTTAAACGAACTGTTCTGGAGGTCATGCGCCAGCCTTTGGAAGACAGGCTGATAACCATCTCAAGAGCTAAATTTTCCGTTGAATACCCTGCAAGCCTGATGCTTGTGGCATCCATGAATCCCTGCCCCTGCGGATACTATAACCATCCTGAAAAGGAATGTGTTTGCACACCTGCTCTCAGGCAGAAATACCTGAATAAAATATCAGGTCCTTTGATGGACCGTATAGATATACATCTCGAAGTTGTTCCCGTGCCTTTTGACAAGCTGTCTGAAACAGGCCCATCCGAACCCAGCTCTGCAGTGCGGGAAAGGGTTGTGGAAGCCAGGAATGTGCAAGACCGGCGATTTGTTGACGAAGAAGAGATACACTGTAATGCACAGATGTCATCAAAGCTTCTGAGGAAATACTGCGTTATTGACAAATCCGGGCAGCAGTTGCTGAAGCAGGCAATGGACAGGCTCGACCTGTCGGCAAGGGCTTATGACCGTATCCTCAAGGTAGCCAGAACAATAGCAGATCTGGAAAAAAGTGAAAACATAGAGTCCGATCACCTGGCAGAAGCCATCCAGTACAGAAGCCTCGACAGGGAAAGCTGGGGGGAGTGAAAACCAGTAGGCAGTAGGCAGTAGGCAGTAGGCAGTAGGCAAAAAAGGATACCTGGTTCCGGATTGGGGTTTCTTAAAAAATAATATCAATATTAAAATTTATGAAGTTCCTTGTTTGCCGTATCCTAACCTAATCCTTTTTTATATAATTCTTCGATACCCAGCCTTTGGTCTCAACAATAACATTATACCAATCTCCGGATTCTTCAATTATCTTAACCTCTGTTCCTTTTGGTAACGGATCTGCAACCTTTGATGAGTTTACATCCGGCAGGGAGCGGATATTCAACTTTGTGGCAGTTACTATTCCATGAACATTGTCATGTGTAATAATATCATCTCCATCATCGTCATCCCTTGCAGCATTCAGGAGTTTATCCCGCAATTTATCCAGCGGGAATGCAGGTCCGGGGTCTGTTTTTCTGCCCGGGGAAACTTCCTCGTGCCCTAGAATACACTTAATATCATACTCTTGGATCAGCAGTTTGCATATCTCCTCCGTGATCTCGATCTGTTCCTTTGTGTAACGATGCCAGTATGATATATTTGACTGGTTGCGGTGAATGCCTTCATACACTTCAGAAGCCGTATATCTGGCTCCGAACCACGACAGGTATTCATCTTCCTGCTTTGTCAGTTGCCCTGCATTATCAATCTCAATACCTATTGAGTACTTGTTAAATCCTTTTTTTCCTTTATAAGAACTCTTTCCCGCATGCCAGGCAATAATATTAAAGGGTACGAGCTGGGTTACGGATTTGTCCCTTCCAATGACAAGATGAGCAGACGCCTTAACATTGGGATCACACAAAGTGTTTATCGAAGAGGCTGCATTTCTGCCTGCAGTATAATGTATAATAATTGTGTCCGGATATCCTGATCCAAAGCTGCCGCTATGGTTCGGACTGTTCACGCGGGACACTTTCCTGTTGCTGTCGCCTTGCAGCAGATGGTCTGAGATCTTCATCATTATCTTAAATAATTATTGAATATAAATTATCTATTCACAAGCAAAATTAATCTACTTCAATGATTTGTGTCCATCCGTGCTTGTCCTCCAGTTCGCCGTACTGGATACCCTGCAGTGTTTCAAAAAGTTTTGTTGACACCGGTCCCGGCTTTCCGTCCTTGCAATAGGAATATGTCTTGTTCTTATCAATATCAACCACTTCGCTGATAGGTGAAATTATTGCTGCTGTGCCACATGCCCCCACTTCTTCGAATGACTCCAGCTCTTCCACAGGCACAGGTCGTCTTTCCACTTTCAATCCCAGGTCCTGAGCAAGCTGAACAATGCTCATATTTGTTATTGACGGAAGTATGGAATCCGATTTGGGTGTGATATAAGTATTATCCCTGATTCCGAAAAAGTTGGCAGCTCCGATCTCATCAAGATATTTTTTTTCTTTTGCATCAAGGTACAACACATTGCTGAATCCCAGGTCATGGCCTTTTGCCAGGCTCCTGAGGCTTGCAGCATAGTTACCACCCACTTTCAGGTTGCCTGTACCAAGCGGGGCAGCCCTGTCAAAATCCCTTAATATCAGCACTTTAACAGGATTAAAACCCTCCTTGAAATAAGGACCTACAGGTGTGACAAAAACCAGGAACATATATTCACTTGCAGGCTTAACACCCACTTCAGCGCCTGAACCGAACAGTAACGGACGGATATACAATGTGGCTCCTGTCCCGTAAGGCGGAATATATTTACTGTTCATCCGGACAGTCTTCATAATAGCTTCACCGAACATTTCCACCGGCACCTCTGCCATCATTATACCCTGGGCAGATCTCTGCATACGTTTTGCATTCTCCTGCCACCGGAACAACCGCACCTTTCCGTCTTTGCCCCTGTATGCTTTTAAGCCTTCAAAAGATTCCTGCCCGTAATGAAGTCCTGTTGCAGATATATGTATATCAAATTTTTCTGATGACGATATCTCCATATCGCTCCATTTACCGTCTTTCCAGTAATAACGGACATTATGATCGGTCTTTATATAACCGAATGGTAATTCGCTCCAATTAATATCAACCATAATTATCTGTTTTAAGTTAATATTCATCATGCACAGTACATGATGGGTATAAATTTAATAAAAAATATAAAGGAATCCTTATAAGAAACTTGTTTTACAACAGTTTTTTAATACGTGTCAGGTGGAAACACCCGACACCAAAATTTTGAATAAATGCTATGGCAATATTTCGTGGCTTTTAATTTTATCTTCTTCACTCAAGCCGGATACGACCTCTATATTGATACCATCGGAGATACCTGTCTCAATATATCTTTTTTCATAATTCTGCGGCTCTTTTTCCACCTCTACATAAGCAGAGTCATTCTCAAATTTCAGCAGACTTTCCGGAATAGCCAGCACACTGTCTTTGGTTGCCAGCACAATATCTGCATTAGCACTGTATCCTGCACGGATAAACAGGGAATCTTTCAGCTCTACTGCAGCGCGTATCTCAAACTGGATGGCACCGTTCTCTTCAACCCCTTTGGGAGCAATATATTCCAGGTTTGCCTTAAATGTCTCATCCGGGATGGCTCCCACAGAAAGGATCAGTTCCATGCCTGTCTTTATCCTTCCTACTTCCGATTCGTCAATCTTTCCCTTAAAGATCATTTCTCCCATATTGGCAACTGTGGCAATTGTGGTTCCTGCATTGAAAGTGTTCGTTTCAATAACCGAATTACCCTCCTCAACCGGAACATCCAGCACCATGCCTTCAATAGTTGACTTTATCAATGTGTTAGTTGCTTTATCTGCCTGTTTGGTTATGCCTTCCTTAATAAGCTGAAGGTGATTCTCTGCAGCATCCAGCTCTTCACAGGCATTTTTATAGGTAAGTGTATGTTTCTGAAATTCCGCATCTGCAATGACCTTCTTGTTATACAGCTCCTTCTGGCGGTCATATTCGATCTTTGCATTCTCATAGCTCAGTTGGGCTTTATTAAGTCTCGATTCCGCATTATTCAGGTTTATCATATCAGGTATGATCTTCACCTTTGCCAGGAGGTCGCCTTTTTTCACCACCATGCCTGCCTCAACATATAGTTTATCTATTATTCCCGAGACCTGCGGTTTTATCTCTATTTCTTTTCGCGGTACCACAGAGCCCGTAGCAACCGTCTTTTTAATAATATTGGTTACAAATGGAGTGGCTGTCTCATATAAAACCGGTTTTTCAACCGATTTACTGTACAGAAAATATATAGTCCATACAATAACTCCCAGGAATACGATTATTAAAATCGCCCGTAAAATCTTCTTAATCATAATTACACCCCTCTAAATACATTACAATAATAATAATTATTCAATATTTTTTTAAACTTCGTAAATCAAAAATCGTTGATCGATATTCATAAATCATTTTCTTCTTACTTATTCATACCTCAATGCATCAATAGTTCTCACACTAACGGCCCTCCTTGCGGGAATAAGCCCTGCCAGGACACCGGAGATCACCAGTATTGCCAGTGATGTCATAGCAATACTGAAATTCACTCCCGGATTACTGAACATTCCCCCGTCTGTTTCGGGCAATACCGCTCCTAATGCTTCAAGCGACCAGACGCCTGCAAGAAGCCCAAAAATGCCTGCTACGGAAGTCAGAAATACGGCTTCAAGGATTATCTGCAATATTACTGAAAAGGGTGTTGCACCGATAGCCCTCTTTATACCGATCTCTTTTGTCCTTTCTTTAACGATCACCAGCATTATATTGCTTATCCCGATCACACCTGCAATAAGGGAAAAGCCACCCACTATCCATACCAGCCAGCTTATCCCGGAAAATAATCCTGTCATACGCTTGAACTCCTCTTCAATATTTGCATGACCTACAGCCTCAACATCATCAGGATGAATATCATGCCTTTGTTTCAATAATGCTATTGCCTTTTTCTCTACAACAGAAACAGGCACATTCTCCTTTGCAGTAATAGAAAAATAACCAACAATATCCCCGTAATTATAAACTTTCTGCAGAGTGGTAAAAGGAATATAAATGGTCTGTTCTGCATCACCGCTATTATTAACTTTGGATCTTGGTTTAAAAAGGCCGACAACTTTAAAATAAACCCCCTGGATCCTTATATACTTACCCAACGGATCCTCGCCCGGCTCAAACAGCACCTCCCATACCCTTTTTCCTATTACAGCTACCTTTCGCCTCTCCTCAATATCTATATTATTAACAAACCGCCCCTTAAGAATATCTACAGGATCAATAAGATAATACTCCGGATAATCGCCATGAATATTAAAAGCCCCTGTTTTCAGGCCTCTGACAACATTGTTTGACCCACGATATCCCCCTGCCTGAAGTTTCGGAGCCACCAGCTCGATCTCCGGTATATTATCCTTTAATGCCTGAATATCATCATTCCTGAAATGATACCAGCGCCCTCTCTTAAAACCATGGTACGGTATAGATGTCCTTTGCGTCCAAATAAAGGCGCTATTGGTAGCAAAATCACCGAACTCACGGGTCACACCATTGAAAAGACCAGTACCGGCACCATGCATTATCACCAGCATAAATATACCCCAGAACACACCGAAAGCTGTTAGCACAGACCTCAGCCTGTTCTTACGCAATGCACTGAATATTTCATGCCACTGATCCCTGTCGAACATATCTGTTAATATCGAATGTCGATTAACGAACATTGATTTTTGATCTAACGTGATTAATCAATTATAATTACTTATTAAAAATTGTAAATCGTACTTGCCTGCCTGCTGGTAGGCATTGTAATCTGTACATTTATTTTATTCATCCCTCAAAGCTAATATAGGTTTTATTTTAGCAGCTCTGATCGCGGGGAATAATCCTGCAATTGCTCCTGCAACGATCAGTACAATAGTTGCATACACTGCCACCATAAGGTCAGCTTCGGGATTCATAAAATAATATTCCGATGTTGTAAAAAACGGGGATATCAGTTCCAGCAGCCCCACCCCCAAAACCAGCCCGACATACCCTGAAAATGCCGTTATCATTATTGCTTCCATCAATATCAGATTTATGATAGACCAGGGTGATGCACCAATGGCTTTTCTAATACCCACTTCCCTGGTCCTGTCTTTCACAACAATCATCATGATATTGCTCACCCCTACAACACCTGCTATTATTGTAAATATGCCGATCACCCAGATAAAGATCCTGATACTGCTCATCAGGTTCATAAACTTCGAAAATTCCTCCTGTGTGTTCCAGATATGCAATGCCTGCTGATCCTCAACATCGAACTTATGCTTTGATGCAAGCTGACCTTTTATATTACTGATTATCTCCTGTGCCTGTTCAGCAGATGCTTCTCCTGTGGTTAGTGATATCTGGTTGATCCTGTTACCACCTGTAAATATTTTCTGAGCTGTTGAAATAGGCACATATACCCTTCTCATCTCCCAGTCTCCGCCTTCATCCTCAAAAACACCCACAACCTTGAACGGCACACTGTTAACCTTAATATATTTCCCTAACGGAGGTTCTTCTTTAAACAAAATATCCTGTATGATCTTTCCAATTACTGTTACTTTTCTGCACCTGATTATATCCAGTTCATTGATAAATCTTCCCTTTACTATAACCGACCTTTCCATGTATTTATAATCAGGATGAACAGGACTGATATCAAAAGATCCGTACTCGTTTTTATATGACAGCATATTTGATCCCCACATCCAGAACCTTCCGGATATATGTTCTATTCCGGGAATAGTGCTGCCTGCCCTGTCATAATCCTCATTTGTCATCTGTATCCTCCGTCCCGCTTCAAACCCTTTGTACGGCATACTCGTCTGCCCTCCACTGATCCAAACACTATTCACCGCACTATCCTTGAACTGGTCCTTTATACCATTCTGCAAACCATTACCTGATCCAAGTAAAATTATCAGCATAAAGATCCCCCACGCAACACTGAACCCTGTCAGGAAAGTCCTTAGCTTGTTCTTCCTGATAGTATCAAATATCTCTCTCCATTTGTCCCTGTCAAACATCTCTTATGAATATCGAATATCGATTAACGATCTAAGATTTAAGATCTGTTTTAATACTTCTAAAATCATAAATCCTGCCTAATCGGTGTTCTGAAATCAATTATAATTATGTCCGTTACGGATGTCATCACCGATGATGCCATCCTTCAGGCGTATTATCCTTTCTGTCCGTTCCGAAATATCCTTCTCATGAGTAACAATTATCACAGTGATCCCGTCCTTATTGATCTCTTTGAACAGATCCATAACCTCATAAGATGTCTGGCTGTCAAGAGCTCCTGTTGGCTCATCAGCAAGAATGACCTTTGGTTTGGATATCAATGCCCTTGCTATGGCAATACGCTGATTCTGACCTCCCGACAATTCATTAGGCATGTGGTGAGCCCACTCCTTAAGCCCCATTCTGTCAAGATACTCCATTGCGATCTTATTCCTTTTCCTGCGGGTCACCTTCTGATAATATAACGGAAGAGCAACATTTTCCATGGCATTCTTAAAAGAGATAAGGTTAAAGGACTGAAAAACAAACCCTATATATTTATTCCTTAAATGTGCGGCTTTCGTTTCACTAAGATCTTTAATGATTTTATCTTCAAGGAGATATTGCCCAGTGTCATACTCATCAAGCATGCCTAAAATATTCAGCAGCGTGGATTTGCCCGAACCGGATGAGCCCATGACAGAGACAAGCTCACCGTCGCCGATCTCAAGGTCTATTCCTTTTAGTACATGCAGAGAATTTTTACCAACAGTGTAGGATTTATTCAGATTGCTTAGTGTAATCATGTGGTTTTTTCTTGTATAACGTTATTAAAGACCGGATGTTACAATAACTATACCAGCATATCAATTATTGCATAATAATCCGGTAAAAATACATTTTTCTATACAACAAAGACCTAAAAAATCCATTATTGCTGCATAATTCATAACAAATTCAGCTAATAAGGGGGATTTAACATTTTTAGTCTTATTCTTTATTCTGATAATTTATAAGTAACTTTGCATTTTCAATAAAATCAACTAAAATGCGGGTTAAAATCGTTAACACATCAGGCAATCCCCTGCCATCATACAGCACTGAATTTTCTGCAGGTATGGACTTAAGGGCAAATCTTGATAAGCCAGTGATATTAAAGCCTATGGAGCGGGTGCTTATTCCCACGGGACTGTTCATTGAACTACCTAAAGGATACGAGGCACAGATACGTCCCAGAAGCGGACTGGCAATAAAAAAAGGCATTACTGTTCTGAACACTCCGGGAACTATTGATTCGGATTACCGGGGAGAGATATGTGTGATAATGATCAATCTGTCGCAGGAAGATTTTGAGATCAGTAACGGTGAAAGGATATGCCAGATGATTATATCAAAACATGAAACAGTTGAGCTGGAGCAGGTTGATGTCCTGGAAGAAACAGAAAGAGGAGAGGGAGGATTCGGGCACACCGGGACAGAATAATATAATTTCAAATTGAAAATTGAAACTTTTAAAATATCCCTTAAGAAACTATAAACAATGAAGATAATCGTTCCCATGGCAGGCATCGGCAGGAGGTTACGCCCCCATACACTGACAATCCCCAAGCCGTTGATCCCGATAGCGGGCAAGCCTATAGTACAGCGTATGATAGAAGAGATAATAAAAGTATCAAGCAATAAGATTGATGAAATAGCATTTATTATAGGTGATTTCGGAAAAGAGGTAGAGGATAGCCTGAAGAATATAAGCAAATCCCTTGGAGCAGTACCAAAAATATATTACCAGGATGAACCTCTTGGTACTGCTCATGCAATTTATTGTGCCGAAGGATCACTGAATGGCAAAATTATTGTGGCATTTGCAGATACATTGTTCAAAGCAAATTTTACTCTTGACGAGAATGCCGACTCAATAGTATGGGTACAGAAGGTCGGAAACCCGGAGTCTTTTGGCGTGGTAAAAACTGATAAAAACAATATTATTACGGATTTTGTTGAAAAACCGAAACAATTTGTTTCAGACCTGGCTATTATAGGCATATATTATTTCAGGGAAGGAGAGATGCTGAAGGAAGAGCTTAAATACCTACTTGATAATAAGATCATGGGCAATAATGAATATCAGCTTACAGATGCACTTGAGAATATGAAGAACAAGGGAATACTTCTTAAGACCGATAAGGTGGATGAATGGCTGGATTGCGGTAATAAAAATGCCATGGTTTACACAAATCAAAGGATACTGGAACATATTGACAAGGACAAGCTGGTTTCGGGATCAGCAAAGATCATAAATTCAGTGATAATATCACCCTGTTATATAGGTGATAATGCAGTAATAGAAAATTCCGTTCTGGGTCCCCACCTGTCTGTCGGGTACAATACAATAATAAAGAACTCAATAATAAAAAACAGTATTATCCAGAGGAATTCAAAGATAGAGGGGCTTACTATTGAAAACTCAATGGTTGGCAGTTATGTGGATATAAAAGGCGATATCTCAGAAGTGAACATAGGCGACTATACATCAATGACAAAATAATGACATGCACACGGTACATACATTTCTTTATCCTGTTCATGATGCTTATTTTTTGTTCCTGTCCGTTTTTCATGAAAGGACAGGAGCGGATATTGCGCAATGATAATAACGGTGAAAATGAGAAAATGCAATATAAGCATGCTTTTTTCGAAGCTAACAGGCAAATGATGCTTGGTAATTTTGACGATGCTTCTGCTCTTTATGCGGCATGTCTCGGGATCAATAAAAAAAGCGCTGCCTCAATGTACGGACTATCCAATATCTTTATTGCACAGGGCGACCTTCCCGGAGCTATTACCTATGCACGGTCAGCCGCTGAACTGGAGCCCGAAAATATCTGGTACCAGATGCTGCTTGCCAAACTATACCAGAAAACCGGAAAAAATAAAAAAGCTGTATCTGTATATAACGAAATAACAAAAAGGTATCCTGACAGGATTGACCTGTTATATGAATATATCTTATTGCTGAATTCTGCAGGTGAGCTAAAAAAATCATTAAAAGTCATCGACAGGATAGAACAAAAAACCGGGATCTCTGAAAAACTCGCTTTTGAAAAGGAACGCATATACCTGTTGCTTGATGAAAAAGAAAAAGCACTGAATGAGATCATAAAACTCACTGAAGCATTCCCTAATGACCCGCGATATCTGGGAATACTGGCAGAGTCTTATATCTCCAACAACAAACTTGATAAAGCTGAAGAAACTTATCAATTACTCCTTGAGATTGACGAAAATAATGGCCTGGCTCATCTTTCCCTTGCAGATTTCTACCGGATTACCAAAGATTATGACAAATCATTTGAGGAGCTTAAGCTTGCCTTTAAAAGCTATGATGTTGAAATAGATATGAAAGTTAAAATGCTGGCTTCATTTTTTAACTATTCAGATATTAATGAAGATCTTAACGAACAGGCATATACCCTTTTGAATATAATGCTGGAAACTCATCCCGGGGATCCTAAAGCTCACACTATTTATGGCGATTATCTTGTCAGGGACGGGGAATATGACCAGGCACGTAAAGAATTCCGAATAGTTACAAGCACAATAAAGGACAAATATATTATTTGGGAACAACTTCTACGGTTAGAGAATAATCTGTCCGACGATTTCAAAGCCATGTATTCGGAAAGCTCTGAAGCGCTCGGATATTTTCCCAATCAACCTGAACTGTATCTTTATAACGGTCTTGCAGCAATGCAGTTAAACAAACCCGAAGACGCAATAAGATCATTATCCGCTGGTATCGATCTTGTGATAGACAACGATGCCATGAAGTTACAATTCTATTATTTCCTTGCAGAATCACACCGCAAAGCCGGGTCTGACAAAGAGTCCGACAAGGCATTTGAAAAAGTCCTTGAGTTGGATCCTGATAACAAACCGGCGCTTAACAATTACAGCTATTACCTTGCTTTGCGCTGTGACAGCCTTACAAAAGCAGAAGAAATGAGTAAAAGATGTGTTGAACTTGAACCGGACAACCCTACGTACCTGGATACTTATGCATGGGTGCTATACAAACTGAACAAGATAACACTGGCAAAGGAAACAATAGAAAAAGCTCTCTATAACGGCGGGAATAAAAATGCCGTGATAATTGAACATTACGGGGATATACTATATAAAAACGGTGAAGAAGAACAGGCACTTGAAAAATGGAAGAAAGCAGACAGCCTCGGAAAAGGATCTGATAAATTAAAGGATAAAATATCCAGTGGTATATTAGCTGAATGATATAAATATTTTTTTTTATAATAAACATAACTATAATAATTATTAAATCCGAAATTCGAATACCAAAACTCGAAACAAATCCAAATGTACAAATAACCAAAATTCAAAACTTGATATAATTATTTTGAACATTAAAATTTGAATATTTAAAAATTGTTTCGTATTTCGTGTTTCGTGCTTCGAATTTTATTAAGTACTATTATTATTATCAAAACAAATATTAAAAATATCATTTACTACGTTATTATTACAGGCATTATATTTACTATGCTGTCTTGTAAATCATCTAAGATGTTCCATGCCGGGAAAATAAAACCAATGAGTACAAAAAAAATATATCATAATGTTCTGTTGAACCACCTGGACTATGAATCATTGTCACTGAAATTCACTCTGAATGTTAAAAGTCCGAAGAAGAAAGAAACTTTCCATGGCAACCTGAGGATCAGAAAAGACAGCATAATATGGGTGTCCCTCAGATTTATGATTGGAACGGAATATGTCCGGGCAATGCTCTCCCCTGATAGCATTAAGCTCCTTAACAGGTTAAATTCATCATATTTTGCCGGCAATTATGATCATTTTAAAGAGCTGTTTTCAACTGACCTGGGATATTATTCACTTCAATCCATGCTGACAAACCACCTGTTCATTTATCCGAATTCCGACAACCTTGACAACATGATAAAGCACTATAACTCCTCTGTCAACAACAAACTTTATAAGCTTGAATCAATAAAGGACAGGAAGCTGAAAAAATATCAGAAAAAAGACTACCTGGACATGGTTATTGACCAGGAAATATTTGTGCATCCAAATGAATTCAAGGTGAATAAAATATTTATCAAAGACTATCAGAATGCCAGGGAGCTTAACCTGGAATATTCAGACTATACGAAAATCAATAACCAAAATATCCCAAAAGTGCTTTCTATCGGGCTGGTCAATGTTGAAGACAGATTTGATGTTGTTCTTAAATGCACTAAAATAACAGTAAACAAAAAAGACCTGAGTTATTCTTTTAAGATCCCGGATAAATATGTTAAAATGAATTAATATAATATGAATATCTTTCGCTTTACATATTTATTATCACTTATAATTTTGTTATCAGGTAATTATGCTGTTTCCCAAAAGCTCAAACAACTGGAATCAAAGAAAAAAAAGACGCTGGAAGATATTAATTATACAAATAAGTTATTAAATGAAACAAAAGAGGGAAGGAAAGACTCCTATAATAAATTAGTGATCCTGAATAAAAAAATAAGCCTGAGAAATAACCTTATTTCTGACATTAAAAATGAAATAAGTATTATAGACACAAAGATCAGGGATAATACCGAAGTGATCAGGTCTTTGGAGTCTGATCTTAACCGTCTGAAAGATGAGTATGCAAAAATGATCTATTATGCATATAAAAATAAAAACTCTTATGACCGGCTGATCCATATACTGGCATCTGATGATTTCAACCAGGCATACAGGAGGCTTAAATATCTACAGCAATATACTGCCTTCCGGAGAAAGCAGTCAAACCTCATTATGGCAACACAGGAGGTATTAAACAAAAAGATCGCAAAACTTGAAGCCCGAAAAGAACAAAAGGAACAGCTAATAAAAAGCCGGCATGACGAAGCAGTAATATTATCACTTGAAAAGTCGGAACAGTCCAAGGTATTAAACAAGTTGCAATCCAGGGAAAGCGAACTAAAGAAAAAACTTGAACAACAGCGGAAAACAGCAGCTCAACTGAACAGGGAGATCGAAAAAATAATTGCCGAGGAAGCAAGAAAAGCGGCAGAACGGGCTAAAGCATCAGGATCAAGCAAAGTTTTTGAGCTTACTCCTGAAGAAAGACTCATCTCGGATAATTTTGAAAACAACAAAGGCAGGCTTCCCTGGCCTACTGAAAGAGGCATCATAACAGGTACTTTCGGCGAACATGAACATCCTGTTCTGAAAGGAATAATCGTAAGAAATAACGGTGTTGACATTTGCACCACAAAAGGTGCTACCGCAAGAGCTATCTTTGATGGTGTGGTAAGCAAGGTCGTCTCGATCCCGGGTGCGCACAAAGCAGTTATTATAAGACATGGCGAATACCTGACTGTATATTCGAATCTCAGGGAAGTAATTGTGAAACCCGAAGAAAAGGTCAAAGCTAAACAATCCATAGGAACTATATATACCGATGCTAACGACGGTAACAAAACAGCATTGCACATAGAAATATGGAAACAGAACACCAAGCTCAACCCGGCGCACTGGCTAACGAAGAGGTAATTTGACAATTTGGAAATTTGAAAATTTGGAAATTTGAAAATGAGATAATGAGATAATGAATAGTGAATGATGAATATAACATATTGATACAACGGCTTGATAAATTTATCAGGAAGTATTATAAAAATCAGGTAATAAGAGGTATAATTCTTTCAGCAACTATTTACCTGCTGTTTTACATGTTCATTACATGTTCCGAATATTATTTCCATTTTTCAGTATTTGTCAGGACATTTGTATTTTATTTTGTTTTAGCTCTTTATGCTGCTGTCTTTATTAAATTCATCCTGATCCCGGTATTGAACTTTTTCAGGATCGGAAAAGTGATCTCGCACCAGCAGGCAGCCAGGATCATTGCCTCCCATTTTGCAGAAGTACAGGACAGGCTTCTCAATATTTTACAGCTCGCAGGACTTAATGAAGAATATGTGGCAAAAACGTCAAGAGAGCTTGTTATTGCCAGCATTGATCAGAAGATCAAACAGATCAAACCATTGCCCCTGGCAGCTGCGGTAAACTTAAGATCTAACTTTAAATACCTTAAATACCTTGCAATCATAATATGTATCATCACTCTTATCTTTGTTTTTTATCCTGCTATGCTCACAGTAGGTACAGAAAGAATAATAAACCATAGCATTGTATTCGAAAAAGAAGCGCCTTTTACATTCAATATTCTTAATGATTCGCTTTTTGTTCAGAAAGGAAATGATTTCGATGTAAAAGTGGAAGTGTCCGGCAGGTACATACCAAAAAATATTCTTATCTCTTTTGGTGGAAATAGCTTTATAATGAAAAAAGAAACCAGGACAACATACAATTATAAACTAAGGAATATCAATAACTCCCTGGACTTTCATTTTATTGCCGAAGATCACAGCTCTGCCAGATACAGGCTGAATGTATTGCCTTCACCCCTGATAATAGACTTCAACGTTCAGATCAAGGTACCCGGCTATACAAATGAAACCGACAAGATCCTCCACAATGTAGGTGATCTTTCAGTTCCATGCGGCTCGGCAATAAAATGGTATTTTAAAACAAAAGATATAGATTCGCTGTATATGATCTTCCGGGATACAATTAACTACAGTGCTGTTAAGGATACCGGAATTTTCCGCTTTAGTAAAACATTTCTTAACAGTTGTCAATACAGGATCGCTGTACAGAACAAATTCTTCAAAAACGATAATGTCGTAAAATACAATATTAATGTGATCCCGGATATGTACCCGGGTATCAGGGTTAACTATATCAATGATACTGTCAATCCTGCTGTTTTCTATTTCAGGGGCATGATAAACGATGATTACGGATTTAAGAGCCTGACCTTTAATTACAGGGAAAATGCAGATGCAGAAGCTGTTACGTCAATGCCACTGCCTCTGAATAAAAACACTACATCCCAGGAATTTTATTATGCCTTTGATTTCTCATCAGTAAAAACGTCCTCAAACAAGATCGAATACTATTTCGAAATATGGGACAATGACGGGATAAACGGAAGCAAATCATCCAGAACTAACACTTATGAATACAGTATCCCTTCTAAAGAAGAATTGAGAAAGCTTGAGGAAGAAGCCGGCAAAAGCATAGAGCTCAAGCTGAATGAAAGCATGAGGCTGGCTGATGAATTAAAAAAAGAGATCAATGACCTGCAGGAAAATATGATCAATGAAAATTCCTCATCATGGGAAAAGACAAAAATGCTTGAGGAGATAGTGAAAAAACATAATGAGCTGGAAAGGCTTATGCATGAGATATCAAAAGAGAACAAACAGAAGAACGACCTGTTAAATTCATATTCAGAAGAACAGGAGGATATCCTGGAAAAACAACAGCAACTTGAAGAACTTATGGACAACCTGCTTTCAGAGGAGCTTAAGGAGCTTATTGAAGAGTTCAATGAGCTGCTGAAGGAATTTGACAAGAGCAAGCTTAACGAGCTCAGCGATGATATGAAGTTGTCATATAAAGATCTGTCAGAGCAACTTGACAGGAGCCTGGAATTACTGAAGCAATATGAAGTTGAACAAAAGCTGCAAAACACCATCGATGAACTTGACGAGCTGGCAAAAGATCAGGATAAGCTTTCTGAAAAAACAAAGGATAAAAAAAGCAATCTTGAGGATAACCTAAAAGAACAGCAGGAGCAAAGCGAGAAGTTTGACAATATCATGGAAGATTACAAAGATATTCAGAAGCTGAATAATGAGCTTCAGAATCCTTCGAAGCTTGATGATTTTTCCGAAGAAAAAGAAAATATTACGGATGAATTCCGGGAAGGATCACAAAACATGCAGGATGGAAAAATGAACAAGGCATCAAAAAATCAGAAAAGCAATTCACAAAAGCTCAACGACCTATCCAAAGCCATGGAAAATATGATGCAGCAGAACATGTCCATGCAGATGTCTCAGGATATTGATGACCTGAGACAAATTATAGATAATGTGGTTACTTTTTCCTTTGACCAGGAAAACCTGATGAGCGCGCTGCAAAGGATCAATAATAAAGATCCTAAATTTGTCACTATAAATAAAAGCCAGAGCAAGTTGTCTGATGATTTTGTTATCATAAAGGATTCGTTAAATGCGCTGGCAAAGAGAGTCCCTCAACTGGGCACGCCAATAAATAAAGAGTTGCTTGCCATAGAAAAGAACATGAATAAAGCCCTTAATTCAATGGAAGAAAGACAGACCTCCAGGGCCAGGGTATTACAACAGCATATTATGACATCCTCCAATAATCTTGCATTATTATTATCTGAGGTATTACAATCATTACAAAGCCAGATGGCTTCGCAAATGCAGGGTATGCAGCAGTGCCAGAAGCCGGGGTGCGGAAAACCGTCGCTGTCAAATATGCGCATGCAGCAGGAATCCCTGAAATCCCAGCTAGAAAATATGATCAAACAGCTCAAAGATGGCGGTGATCAGTTTGATAAAAGGGCATTAAATAAAAAACTAATGCAGATGCTTGCCCAACAGGAAACATTCCGGAAAATGTTAAGCGATATGATAAACGGGAATTCGGTTGATCCGGAAACGCAAAAAAAGCTGAATGAGATAAAAAATCTCATAGAAAATAATGAAAATGACCTTATAAATAAAAATATTACACCCAAAACTTTACAAAGGCAAAATCTTATTGTAACCCGCTTGCTGGAAGCGGAAAACTCAGAGTACGAAAGAGAGGTTGATAAAAAAAGAGAATCAAAAGAAGGAAAAAATGATTATATTAGTAACCCTGAGGAAATTTTTCAGTATAAAGGAATGAATCTTAAATTTAACGAGCTGTTAAACTCATCAAATATAAAGCTATACAGATATTATAAAGAAAAATACAAGGATTATTTGATGAAGCTAAACGAAGAGTAAAGTTATTGTATTATGAAACAAGAGTTGGATTTTCCTTCGAAAATTGAAAATCTCAGCTATGTAGAGAAATTAATTGATGATGTCTCTACGCGTTTTAAATTGAGTTCGGAAGTATATGGCAACATACTGGTGGCTATTGTTGAAGCCGTAAGTAATGCTATCCTTCATGGTAATAAGCTGGACTCAACAAAAACGGTGCAGGTCAAATTTTCAATTGACAATGATTTTCTGATATTCTGGATCAAAGACGAAGGTCCCGGGTTTGATATTAAAAAAATACCTGATCCCACGCTGCCTGAAAATGTTGAAAAACCTCATGGGAGAGGTATCTTTTTAATGACGCATCTGGCTGACGAAGTGAGTTTTTCGGATAACGGAACGGAAGTAGAATTAAAATTTAGGATTAAATAAGTGCCTGTAGAATTCTTTTCCGAACATATATCTCCACCTTCTTTTAACTCCGGGATAATTGGTAAATGGGTAGAAACTATCATTGATAAAGAAGATTACACCCCGGGCGTAATAAATATAATCTTCTGTAATGATAATTATCTCCTTGAGTTGAACAACCGGTATCTTAACAGGGATCATTACACCGATGTGTTGTCATTCGACAATTCTGAAAACCAATGTATAAACGCCGATATCTACATCAGCCTGGAAAGAGTAGAGGAGAATTCAAAAAAATATTCTGTACCATTTGCTGATGAGCTTAACAGAGTGATAATACATGGTGTCCTTCACCTTGTTAATTATAACGACAGTACCGAAGAAGAGAAAAAAAATATGACAGAAATGGAAAATAAATACCTTGAATTTCTTAGATCAATGACAACATAGCACAAAAAGCAACACCGCACTACCAATCATCATTTTCTGTGGGTTTTACATATTGCATCCCTTTTATCAGCTCCCCAATCTCCTTTTTGATATTTTCATCAACCTGTATCAGGTAATAATTATTTAGTTCTTCATAAGCCGGATCTGACTTATCAAGCCATTTCTCAAGAGGAAAGACTGATGCAGCTTTTTTTCTTAACTCTGTAAATTCATACTTAAACCGTCCGTCCCTGAAATAAGTGTTTAGCGAGTATTGCACAGTAGCTCCCACTATTTTCTTACCTGCCTCATCCTCCGGCTTATATACCATAAACCAATATTTGCATACTATTTTCTTGTCTTTTGAATTTTTCTCCCGGATCACATTGTTCGGATTGGTATAGTATTCACTGAACCACCCGAGTGCTTTTGTGTACAAAGAGTCACTGGGGCCGGGAATATCAACCACTCCTTCGTAGGTTATAAGCCCTGTAACTTTATCTATCGGCATTTTCGGGGCTTCATAACTAACCGGTTCCTCGGTTTCAGATTTCTTAAATATTTGGGAATAAGAATCTTTAATGTTACATAAAAAAAATACGCATATCAATAATAATACTGCTTTTTTATTCATGGTCAGGATCTGTATTTACTAATTAACTTTCAATAATTTCATAATGCTTTCCGCAAGGATCAGGTCGAAATATGTAGTTATCTTAATATTCTCCCTGTCTCCGTTAACAAGCTTTATTCTGTACCCGGCAGCTTCCACAACACTGGCATCATCAGTGAATTCTGGCACATATTCCTGTTCGTAAGATGTTTTCAGGACGTCGCCGTTAAATATCTGGGGGGTTTGTACTACACGGTATTTTGAACGGTCTATTGCGTAGCTTGCGTCTTCGTCAACTTTTCTCACAGAATCGTTCAGATCAGTCACCGGTACTGCACACCCATACTCTATAGCTGCTTTGTAGGCTCTCTTAAGAGAGGCTCTGCTGATAAACGGTCTCACTCCGTCATGCACAGCAATAATACAATCGCCTTCGATCTTTGCAAGTGCATTTTTCACAGATTGGAAACGTGTTTCGCCACCTTTTACAACTGTATGTTCAATCCCGAACTTATACTGCTCTATCAGTTCATTCCAAAACTCCAGATATTCTTCGGGAAGGACAACAAATATTTCAAATTCCTTATCTATCAGGTAAAAAGCACTTATGGTTTGCATAAGCATAGGTTTGTCACCGAGGAGAAGGAATTGCTTAGGTATCTCTTCCTCCATTCTCGTACCTATACCTGCTGCTGCTATGATCAGGTATTTCTTCATTTTCAATGGTTTTATGATGATGACAAATCTCCGTTATTTACTACAGGCAACACCTAAAGAGGAATATTGCCATGTTTTTTAGGAGGATTCTGCTTGCTTTTATTCTTTGTCATTTCCAGCGCCTGAATCAATTTAGACCGTGTTTGTTTCGGATAAATAATTTCATCAATATATCCGAGTGCCGCAGCTTTATACGGGCTGGCAAATGTATTTTTATAATCTTCAACTGCTTTTACCTTTTCTTCATCATTAAGCTTATTCCTGTATATAATATTCACTGCTCCGTCAGGTCCCATAACAGCTACTTCTGCGGTGGGATAGGCAAAATTCACATCTCCACCGATATGTTTACTTGCCATGACGCAGTATGCTCCTCCGTAAGCTTTTCTTGTGATGACAGTGATCTTGGGCACTGTTGCCTCTGAATAGGCATATAACAGTTTTGCCCCGTGCTTAATTATACCGCCATATTCCTGCTGTGTTCCCGGCAGGAAACCCGGGACGTCTTCAAATGTAATAATAGGTATATTGAATGCATCGCAGAACCTTACAAACCGTGCACCCTTTATAGAACAGTCAATATCAAGCACTCCTGCAAGGTGAGCCGGCTGGTTTGCAAGAATGCCTACCGGCCTTCCTCCCATACGTGCAAAACCGATAACCATATTAAGGGCATAATGCGGCTGTACTTCGAAAAAATTATTATCATCAACTATTGTCTGTATCAGTTCTTTTATGTCATACGGTTTGTTCGGATCGACAGGTACAAGTGTTTGTAGCTTTTCATCCTCCCTGTTTATATCATCTGTGCATGGTTTAACAGGCGGATCTTCCATATTGTTTGAAGGCAAAAAACTCAGCAGTTCCCTTACCATCATCATACACTGCTCGTCATCCTGTGCAACAAAATGTGCTACACCGCTTTTCGTATTATGTGTCATTGCCCCGCCAAGCTCTTCCTTTGTAACCTCTTCATGTGTTACTGTTTTAATGACATCAGGACCTGTAATGAACATATAGCTCGACTCTTTTACCATAAAGATAAAATCCGTCATTGCAGGTGAATAAACTGCCCCTCCGGCACAGGGTCCAAGGATCGCCGATATCTGGGGAACAACACCGGAGCTCATTACATTAAGATAAAAAAGGTCGGCATAACCGGCAAGGCTCTCAACACCTTCCTGGATCCTTGCACCTCCTGAATCATTAAGCCCAACCACGGGCGCTCCGTTTTTCATTGCAAGATCCATGACCTTAAGCACCTTGTCCGCATTCGCACGACTCATAGTACCGCCAAACACCGTGAAATCCTGGGCAAAAACATATACTAATCGCCCGTCTATCTTGCCATATCCTGTTACCATGCCGTCACCCAGAACCTTATTCTTGTCCATATCAAAATCTACACAACGGTGAGAAACAAACTTGTCCAACTCAACAAATGTCCCCTTATCAAGTAGATCGGTCACTCTCTCCCTGGCGGTCTTCTTGCCAGCTTTATGCTGCTTGTCTATCCTGTCCTGACCACCACCGATCTCAGCAGATTTGCTCATCTCTTCCAGTTGCAGGAACTTTTTATCCAATAATTCTGACATATCTTATTGTTTTATTCTGTTAATTAATTCTCTACTTTTATCCGGTATCTCAGTAAAATTCAGTTAATAACAGTTAATAACGGTTTAAAACAGTTGCATTTGCTATAAATCCCTGCCGGCCATTTTCTCCGTTTCACTGTAGTCGTCATCCCGAACTTGCCTGCCTGCCGGACAGAAAGGTTTCAGGATCTTTGTCTCCTACACCCCTATCACCCAATCATTCAATCATTATAAGAGGTTGATTCCCGTCAACAGTATCTCCCTCCTTTACCTTGATCTCCTTAATAAGTCTCTCCTTTTTTACTTTATACTCACTCTCCATTTTCATGGCAGAAACAATTACAACTGTTGTGTCCGGAGGTACAGTATCGCCCTCTTTAACAAGTATCTTTACTACCTTACCCGGCATAGGTGATGAAATAAAAGACTCATCATCCAGATCACTACCCTTCCTGCTCTTCATGTACCTGCTCTCTGCATCAATGATCTCAAGATCATAAATGCTAAAAAAAGAATTCACAGTGTATTGTTTACTGGTATCCCCCTCCTTAAGTGCAATATCGTAGGAATTATTCTCGTATAAAATAGAATAAACACCTTTTTCCACTTCAATAATATCTATATCATATTCCTTATTATCAACGGAAACTCTTACATTGTTTCCGTCTCTCTTTATCATCTCTACATTCGCTGTCCTTTCGCCAATATTAACTTCAACTGACATATTACAACTTTTAAAATTAAAATAAATCTCAAATCCTTTTCATAGCTTTGCTTCTTCCATATATTTTCCATGTATTCTGCTGATGATTATTACCTCCTGACGGCATTTTCTCCTCCATTTTTTTCAGATAATCCATATATGCTGAAATAATAACCATATCCTCAAGATTGTCCTGTTCTGAGGATTGCATCAGCAAATCCCTGTTATTATCAATAAAATGGGTATTATATTTCCCTGATACAAAATCAGGTGTTTCCATTATCTTTTCAAGGAATTTGATAGAGGTTTTTATACCACAAATCTTATATTCATACAACGCCCTTTTCATTCTTCCTATGGCTTCCTCCCTTGTCTCGCCCCAGACCACCAGCTTTGATATCATAGGATCGTAATATATTGGTATTTCACATCCAGTGTATGCATACCCGTCAACTCTCACTCCAACGCCCATCGGTTCGGAAATATGTTTTATCACTCCCGGGCTTGGCATAAAGTTATTATCAGGATCCTCCGCATAAATACGACATTCGACGGAATGTCCTTTTTGTACTATATCCTTCTGTTTATATGAAAGCGGGTTGCCGTTGGCTATATTGATCTGTTCCTTTACAAGGTCAACCCCTGTGACCATCTCTGTAACCGGGTGCTCTACCTGAAGACGGGTGTTCATTTCCAGAAAATAGTAATTCCTTTCATCGTCAGCCAGAAACTCAATAGTGCCTGCACCCTGGTAATTCACTGCTTTTGCTGCTGCAATGGCATGTTTGCCCATCTCTTCCCTCAGTTCGGGCGTTACAAGAGGAGAGGGGGTTTCTTCCACAACTTTCTGGTGACGGCGTTGTACCGAGCATTCCCTTTCACAAAGATGAATAGCATTCCCCTGGCTGTCGGCAAGTATCTGAAATTCAATATGATGTGGAGATTCAATATATTTTTCAATATATACCGAATCATTACCAAAAGCAGCCTTTGCTTCGGATTTTGCCGCCCTCACCGAACTGGTTATGTCTTTCTCATCCTTTATAAGCCGCATCCCCTTGCCGCCGCCGCCTGCCGAGGCCTTAACCATAACAGGCAATCCCACGTCCTTTATTATCCTCTTTGCATCCTCGTCGGTCTTAATGTCCTCTTTATTACCCGGCACCACAGGAACGCCGGAGCTGACCATTGCCTGCCTGGCAGTGATCTTGTCTCCCATTGTGGATATTGAGGATGATGACGGGCCAATGAAAATAATACCCTCTTTTTTACATCTGTCAGAAAAATCAGCATTCTCCGATAAAAACCCGTAACCGGGATGGATAGCATCAGAGCCTGACTTTTGTGCTACTTCGATGATCTTGTCAATTACAAGATAACTTTCCGCCGATGGGGAAGGACCGATAAAATAAGCTTCGTCAGCATACCTGACATGCTGTGCAGCCCTGTCCGCCTCAGAATAAACAGCTACACTTCTTATTCCCATCTCCCTGCAAGACCTCATTACACGAATAGCTATCTCTCCCCTGTTGGCGATCAATATTTTCTTTATCATAAACTTAATAATTGCAGGCTTCCTTAACCTGTGTTACAAAATTTTGCAGTGTAAATATAGTATTTTTAATAATAATGTCAATAACATACCATACTCTAATAATAAGTAATGGTGTCAGTTGTCTGCCGGACATATATACTATCCGTAAGCCCCCGAGAAATCGGGGCGAAGGCATGTAAGGGCGGTAGGTAGCTGCGGATGCAACCCGGGGAACAGGATTGCGGCAATGATCATGGGAAAGCATTCATTGCAATCGCAAAGCGTATATTCTTAAATTATTATTATCCTATAATATAAATTTTTACTTTTACAAAACCGGGAAAATAGAAAAAGGAATTTGTTACTCAAAAGGAACATAGAAAAACTACCTGATACAAAGCTGATAAACAGCTATAAAAAGACTCGTGACAAATCACTGGTCGGAGAGCTCTTTGAAAGGCACACCCATTTCGTGTTCTGCGTATGTATGAAATACCTTAAAGATGAGGATAAAAGCCGCGACGCTGTAATGCAGATCTTTGAAAAACTGTTTGACGACCTGCTGAAGCATGATGTGGAAAATTTTAAGGCATGGCTGCATACTGTAACGAAAAACCATTGTCTCCTGCAGATCAGGAGCGAAAAAACACATAAAAAATACGAGGCGGAAATAAAAAAAGACCATGCAGATGTTATGGAATCCGCCGATAATTTGTATCTTGATATTGAAAACGACAAAGAAATAAAGCTGAAATATCTCGAAGAGGCAATAAATGATCTCGGAGAGGAACAGCAAAAATGTATAGATCTTTTTTACCTGCATGAAAAATGCTATAACGAAGTTGCAGAGATAACGGGATATAGCATGAAACAGGTAAAAAGCTATATACAGAACGGTAAGCGTAACTTAAAAAATTATATATTAAACAAATATGAGCGACAAGCTGATGAAAATATTCTCTGAGACCGGATGTATTTCCAAAGAAACCATGTACAGGTATCTCGATGGAGATCTTAGTGCAGAGGAAATGCATCTTGTTGAAAAGCACCTGACGGACTGTGAGCTCTGTTCGGATGAACTGGAAGGCTTGTCGTATATGAAAGACCGTGACAGGACAAAAACTATTGTCGCAGAGCTGAACAGGGAGATACGCGAAAGAGCAGGCAGAAAAAGCCGCGGTATAATTTTTTTTGATACTTATGTCAAAAGGGCTGTTGCCGTGGCTGCGGCAGTAATCGTCGTAGCAGGCAGCATTTATATCCTTAGCGATATTTCCGGCGATCAGCAAAAACAGATCAGCGAAAATGTGCCTGCCAAATCCGAAGAAGCATCAGACAAAACGGATAAAGAAGCATATCTTATTCCTGAAGAAGGAGAAGAAGAAGCAGGAATTAATGAAGAGAAGGAACAAAAAAATGACCTGATCAAAGAAAAAGAGATTGACGGAGTTGTTACAAAAACCTCAGGCTCTTCCGTTTCAGCCAATACCGAAGCACTGCAAAAAGATAAATCTGACAATAACCGGCAGGAGATCATAGATAAAATCATAACACTTGAAGATACGGACGAAGAACGAATCGAAGAAGACGAGATGGCTTTTGCCGGAAAGACCGCTGAACAGAAAAAAGAAGCTGCTGCTGACGGTGAAGACATGTTCACTCTGAGGGGTGCTGAAGAAACAGGGAAAGGCGATATAATTGGCGGAACAACCAGGGATGATGAAACGGTTAACATCCCTGCTTCTGCTGTTGAAGCACAGCTTGACCGGAAGTCGCTGGAAAAGGAAAGAACAAAATCCGAAGAAATGGTTGTCAGCGGTGAAGCCGAATCCAGGGCGGCGGTTGCCGAAAATGCTGCCCGTGAAGAAATGCCATTAATGGAGCTGGCTGAAGTAAAACCTGTCAAAGAAAAAATAAGCGAAAAGAAAAAATCCGGGAAAAAAGCACAGGCAAAAAAAACCGTAAGCTATGATTACTATAACGATGCCATAAATACAGAAGCAGATAAAACTGAAACAGCGGACGCACCGGAAATAGCCACTGACGAGATCACAACGGTATCAGGTGCCCTGAAAGATCCTGTTGACAATGCAAGGTCGCGTTATGAAGCCGGTGACTATGCCGGGGTTATTGACCTGCTCACAGATTACTCGTCATCACAGCCCGAAAATTACAATGCACTGTACTACCTCGGGCTATCATATTATAAACTCGGTGAATATGATAATGCTATAACACAGTTCAATAAAATAATCACGCTTGAATCTTCATCCGGTTATTTAGAAGATGCAAGATGGTATAAATCACAATCGCTTCTGCAGTTGAATGATACACTGAATGCCAGGGAAATACTGCAGGAAATAATACAAAAACAGGAAAAATACAGATCCGAAGCAGAAGAAGTACTTGAAGATCTGGAATGATCACTGAAATTAATTTGCTTTTTTGGATTTGAAATTTGGAAATTACTTGGAATTTGAAATCTTAAAACTCACCGCAGCTTCATATTCCCTGACAAAATCCTTCATCCTGCGATTTTTCTCCTCTTCGGTCCAGCCTAAAAGACAAGCCATCTCATCACATACAATATCCAGCATTCCATTGATCCTCTCCCTGAAAAACTGAAGCATCTCTGTGCGGCGTATAAAAAAATCACCAGGGCAGGTTGTCATCTCATGATTCATGGAATACCACACTTCAGCCCTGATCCACGATGCTTCTGTGTTCTTGGATATATTATAATATTCATAAGCTTTTTCAATGATCCTGTCAATATGCGTCCCGTACCTGTAAAACAGCTTTTTCATCTCTTCAGGTGTGATCCCTGTCTGTTTGGCTTCGTCAAACTTATGGTCTGCATACTCAACAAGATACCGCAGGTCTTCCGGAAACACAAAATCAGCTCCGGAAAGGGGGATATCCCTGGTTATACTCTTCACAAAAGGTTTGCCGGTTGTACGTACATGGTCTTTCATTACAATGTCCACTGCTTTCTCAGCCATTACCCTGTATCCTGACAATTTGCCCCCGGCAATGGATATCAATCCGCTGTCAGATATAAATATCTCATCTTTCCTTGAGAGTTCCGAAGGGGATTTGCCATCCCTGTGTATCAGCGGACGCAATCCTGCCCATGATGCCACCACATCTTCAATGACAAGACGTGCAGAAGGGAACATATTATTCACTGCATCAAGAAGATATTCGACATCACATTCCTCGGTCAGGGGATCTTCCTTATTGCCCTCATAATCAGTATCAGTAGTTCCGATATAAATTTTATCGTACCTGGGTATTGCAAAGACCATGCGCCCGTCGTTCACATCAAAATATACAGGCTGCTTCAAAGGCAGGCGATCGAAAGGTATTGTGATATGTATGCCCTTGGTTAAATGCAGCCGCTTACCCTGCAATGAATCATTTTTTCTCCTGATCTCGTCAACCCATGGTCCTGTTGCATTGATCACATATTTCGCAGTGATATCATAATCATCACTGTTTAACAGGTCTGTAACTTTCATGCCCCTGACTTTTCCGTCCTCATATACGAATGAGCCGGCTGACAGGTAATTTGCTGCAAGTGCACCGTATTCAAATGCTTTTTTAAGAACCCCGATAGTCAGCCTCGTGTCGCTTGCCTTATACTCATAATAGGTGCCTGCACCGATAAGGATGTCTTCTCTCAACAGAGGCTCCGCTTTCAACACCTCCTGCCGGTTAAGCATCCGCTTACGTTCGCGTTTCTTAACGCCTGCAAGCAGATCATATATTGCCAGGCCTGTACGGGTTAAAAATCTGTTCAGGCTTCCGCCTTTTATTATGGGCAACAGCATCTTTTCAGGCAATACTATATGTCTCGCATTCCTGTGCAGAATAGCACGCTCCCTGCCAACCTGCCTTACCAGCCCGAACTCGTAATTTTTCAGATAACGCAAGCCGCCATGAACAAGCTTTGTAGAGCGGCTGCTCGTGCCGGATGCAAAATCCTGCTTCTCTACCAGTACCACCTTAAGCCCCCTTGATGCAGCATCCAAAGCTATACCCGCACCGGTTATCCCGCCACCAATTACAATAATATCCTGTTCCGCGGATACCATTTCCTTAATGATCGTCGTTCTGTTAAGAGCTGAAAAGTCCATATTAATACGAATTGACCCGATGCCAATATACAAATTTAAACGAATGATACGAATACTCATTAGTATAATTCGCATGCATTCGTATATTAGCATCGCTATTAATTAGTATATTAGCGATGTAGAAAAATATATTCACTTGAAACAACTTTTACTAATAACAGCATCCTTTATCCTTATAGTTCTTCTTACGGAAAACTGTGCAAAAATAGGGTCCCCGGAAGGAGGTCCGAAAGATATCTCTCCTCCGGAGATAGAAGAGTGCACCCCTGAAAACAGATCCGTTAATTTTAAAGAAAGCAGGATCGTTATTGATTTCGACGAATATGTCCAGCTAAAGGAATTGAACAAGCATCTTGTCATATCACCTCCATGCAGGGAAAAACCTGATGTCAGGATCAAGGGAAAATCCGTGATCATCGAGATCATGGATGAGCCAAGAGAAAACACTACATATAATTATAATTTTGGCGATGCCATTGTTGACATAAACGAAAACAACCCGCTGAAAAATTTCCATTATGTTTTCTCAACAGGATCATATATTGATTCCCTGTCAGTATCCGGCTCCGTTGTCAATGCTTTTACCCTGCAACCCGAAGAAACGATCCTTGTAATGCTGTACAGAACAGACCGGGATTCACTGCTGTATAATGATACAGCCCTGTATATCTCGAAAACAGATGAAAACGGACAGTTCACAATAGACAATATCAGAGGGGGAGAATACTTCGTTTTTGCGGTCTATGACGCTAATAATAATATGTTGCTTGATCCGGGCGAACCCCTGGCATTTCCTGACTCCTCGGTTATGGCTGTATTACCACCTGTATCACAAACAGATACTATACAGACGGATTCCGTACAAACGGACACTATTGAAACAGAGGCTGTTCAAACAGATACAACCGGGATCAGTGACAGTGTAACTGCACAAACAGAGGGGATAAAATTATTCCTTTTTGAAGAGGATCTTGCAACCCAGTACCTCAAACAGCACAGCAGAGAGCAAAAATATAAATGCACATACATCTTTAACCGCTCTCTAAAGGACAGCATACAGATCGAACCACTAAATTTTAAAGCGCAGGCAGAGTGGAATATTATGGAATATAACGCTACTGACGATTCTGTAATATGCTGGATCACCGACTCGGTAGTGTTCGGTATGGATACGATCGAATTGGCTGTCAGATATAAAATAAAAGACTCACTGGAGAACTATGTTTCACAAACAGACACTCTTGAACTGATCTTCAAAGAAGAAGAAAAAAAGAAAAAAAACAAAGATGATATCGAAGATACCGATTACCTGGATATATCGGCAAATGTAAAAAGCGGACAGGTCTTAGACCTTAACAAAAACATTATTGTTACATGCTCAGCTCCTGTGGCACGGACAGATACTAACCTGCTAAAAATCGCATATATCAGTGACTCTGTAGAAACAGCCTGTAAATATGATCTTGTGAAAGATACTGCTCACATGCGTAAGTATAAAATAATGAACATGTTTGAAGAAAACAGCAAATACAGGCTGATGATCATGCCCAAAGCTTTTTCAGACATTTACGGCAGATATAACGACACACTATTCACGGATTTCAGTACACAAACAAGCGACTACTACGGAAATGTAGTGCTGGAATTGTCGAATGTGAAGACCAATATCATTGTTCAGCTACTGAATGACAACGAAGATATTATGCGGGAATACTTCGCAAATAACGATAGAACGATAAAAATGGAATACCTCTCGCCTGTGGTTACCTATAAAATAAAATTCATTTATGACTCAAATTCCAGTAAAAACTGGGATACAGGTAATTATATTAAAAAAATACAGCCTGAAAAAATTATTTACTACCCGCAGAACATTAATGTCAGGTCTAATTGGGATATAGAACTAAAATGGTTGTTCAGCGAATAAATCTTGTCATTCATATATTATTGGACAACATTTCATTTTAATACTCTGATTTTGAATAAATAATTTATTAGATTTGTTTAACATACAACAATATTTCTAACAAAAAATTTCAAACAAATGAAAAATCTTATATTATTCGCACTGTTTACTGTGCTTGTCATATTTACTTCATGTAAATCATCTGTTGAAGATGAATATGTAGTTGAACAGATAACGGACTCTAATGGTTACACTTATGAGACAGTGACCAATGATCCCCTTGGGACAAGGATCTATACCCTGAAGAACGGACTTAAAATATATCTCACCCAAAATGCTGACGAGCCGCGAATACTGGGGCTTGTAGCCGTGAGGACAGGATCCAAGAACGATCCGCCGGCGACGACAGGGCTTTCGCACTATCTTGAGCACATGATGTTCAAGGGATCGGATGATATAGGAACTCTTGACTGGGAAAAAGAAAAAGCGTTGCTGGACGAGATCTCCGACCTTTACGAACAGCACATGAACACCGGCGATACTCTTGAAAAAAAGATGATATATGCCAAAATAGACAGTGTCTCACAGCTTGCATCCAAGTTTGCAGTAACGAATGAATACGACAAATTATGCACCATGATCGGTGCTACAAATACAAATGCCGGAACAGGCAATGAAAGTACTGTTTACATTAACAACATACCTTCCAATGAGCTTGAACGGTGGCTCACATTTGAAAGCGAACGCTTCAGCAGACTGGTGCTGAGGTTTTTCCATACCGAGCTGGAAACAGTATATGAAGAATTCAATATGTACCAGGACAACGACTACCGCAAAGCAAATGAAGCGCTGATGGCAAGCCTTTTCAAAAAACATACGTACGGAACACAGACAACTCTCGGAAAGGCTGAACACCTGAAAAACCCATCAATGGTCAATATATATAATTACTGGAAAACATATTATGTTCCCAATAATATGGCTATACTGCTTTCAGGAGATATTGACTTCGACGAATCAATAAAGCTTATTGATAAATACTGGGGAGGGCTTACACCTAATAAGAACCTTCCAAAGCTGACCTGGGAACCCGAAGATCCGATCACCAAACCCATTATTAAAGAAGTGTATGGTCCGCGTGCCGAATCCGTGGTACTCTCCTATCGCCTCAATGGTGCAGGATCGGAAGACGAAAAGATCACAACAGTGATAGACCAGATACTAAGCAATTCACAGGCAGGACTGATAGACCTTAACCTTATACAAAAACAAAAAGTGCTCAGAGCCCGCGCCGGTTCGGATTTTATGGCTGACTACGGCATGTTCACCCTCAGGGGTAACCCCCGCGAAGGGCAATCCCTCGAAGAGGTCAAAGACCTGCTGCTGGGAGAGCTCGAAAAAATAAAGAAGGGTGAGTTCGAAGACTGGCTAATAGAAGCTGTTATCAACGATATGAGACTTACACAGATCAGGAGGATGGAGTCAAACTGGAGGCTGTTCTCAATGGTCCAGGCTTTCATAACCAACCAGGAATGGATCAGTTATGTAAAAAGACTGGATGAGATGTCAGAGATCACCAAAGAACAGATAGTAGAGTTTGCAAATAAACATTTCAATGATAATTACGTCTGTGTCTATAAAAAAACAGGTGAAAACCAGGGAGCTGTATATGTTGATAAACCAAAGATCACAAAAATAGATATCAACAGGATTGATGAGTCCGACTATCTGAAAAAAATCAAAGACATAAAAACAGAAAGGATAAAGCCTGTATTCGTTGACTTTGAAAAAAGCATTAAAAAACAGGATCTGAAGGAAGGGATAACATACTCATATATTAAAAATGAATCTAACGAGTTGTTCAATCTTTATTATATCATTGACATGGGCAGCTTCCATAATAAGAAGCTTGCACAGGCAGTACGGTACCTTCCGTATCTGGGCACATCAAAATATTCCGCTGAAGATCTGCAAAAAGAATTTTTCAAACTCGGGCTGAGCATGAATGTACACACAGGCAGGGAAAGATCATATATACGCCTTACAGGTCTTGACAAATCCCTGGAGCAGGGCATAGGACTGCTCGAGCATGTGCTTGCAGACGCAAAAGCAGACAAGGAAGCTTATGATGAATTTGTGAAAGGTATCCTTAAAAGCCGCGCTGATGCGAAACTCAACAAAAGCACTATTCTCTGGAGCGGATTATATAACTATGCACAATACGGACCTAAATCTCCGTTCACAGATATCCTCTCGGAAGAAGAGCTTAAGGCTGTTGACCCCAAAGAGCTTGTGGATATCATTAAAGACCTGTATTCTTATAAACACCAGGTGTTCTATTATGGTCCCCGCGAAGCAGATAACATTAAAGACCTGCTTGCCACACATCATAAAACACCTGAAACACTAAAAGATTATCCTGAACCGGCAAAATATCCCGAACTGGACATTGATAACAATAAAGTGTATTTCGTGAATTACGATATGGTACAGTCTGATATAATGCTGTTATCAAAAGACAAGCAGTTCGATAAAAACCTGCTGCCTGTTATAAATATGTATAACGAATTCTACGGCAGTGGATTGTCGTCTATCGTTTTCCAGGAGATCAGGGAATCACAGGGACTGGCATATTCATCATTCTCATCATTCTCCGTGCCTTCAAAACCCGAATATTCACATTATATCAATTCATTTGTAGGAACCCAACCGGACAAGATCGAAGAAGCCCTGAATTCTATGCTGGGACTGCTGAACGAAATGCCCGAGGCACAAAAGCAGTATGACGGATCAAAAGAAAATATCCTGAAAAATATCGAGACAGAAAGGATAATCAAAGACGATATATTCTGGACATATATGAGGAATAAAGACAGGGGGCTGGACTATGATTACAGAAAAGACATTTATAATGAAGTAAAAAACATGACCATTGAAGATGTCATGGAATTCTTTGATAATCACGTCAAAGGGAAAAGCTATACTTTTCTGGTAATGGGCAACAGGGACCTTGTTGACATGGACCTGCTTGCCAAATACGGAGAAGTACAGGAGCTGACCCTTGAAGAACTGTTCAATTATTAATAACTTTACATTTTTGACTTTCTAATTTATATTTTATTTTTTATTTTTTTTAATTTCTAATTTCTAATTTGTAATTGTATGTCCGTCTTACTTGAATTCGCTATGTTCCCTACTGACAAAGGGGCAAGTGTGAGCAGTTATGTCAGCAAAGTGATAAAGAGCATACGTGACAGCGGGTTTGAATACAGGCTCACTGCCATGGGAACGATAGTTGAAACAGACACCCTTTCCGAAGCTCTTTCTGTAGTAAGCAATGCTTATAAAGCGCTGGAAGGGGACTCTGACAGAATATATTCAAACCTGAAGCTGGATATCAGAAAGGGAAAGGATAACAGGCTCAAACAGAAGATCGAGTCTATAGAGTCTAAGATAGGTAAGGTGGATACCTAGATAGTTACAGTGATAATCCGCTCCAGCTTGGGGAGACTATATTTGAATGGCAGTAATCATATTCAGGGTACAAGCCAACAGGGACAGTCGTGAACCCTGGGTTTGTGCGATGGAAGACCTGCCGGCAGGCAGGCGGCTGTCCCGTCT
>Ga0180433_10000721_pt1 | contig 56129 bp, 49 predicted proteins | sample SS_ome_8_FD_132980 | JGI IMG/M metagenome (GOLD analysis project Ga0180433, IMG submission 132980) | Hypersaline lake sediment archaeal communities from the Salton Sea, California, USA - SS_1_D_1 metaG | ecosystem: Environmental > Aquatic > Non-marine Saline and Alkaline > Hypersaline >...
AAGTTGCATACAACGATTGCGTCCTGACCTAACATGGTGGTGACAGAGTGCTGGGGGCGATTCCCCCATGTAGGAGGAATGGAAATGAGGGAGAAGGTAGAAACAGCCCTTGACCGTATAAGGCCCGCGCTGCAGGCTGACGGAGGCGATGTGGAACTGGTGGACGTCAGTGACGGCGTCGTCTCGCTAAGGCTTACCGGAGCCTGTAAAGGCTGCCCCATGGCGACAATGACCCTGCGCAACGGAATCGAGCGGATACTGCGAGAACAGGTCCCCGAGGTCGAAGCGGTGGTAGCTGTGTAGGTGTGTGACGGAAGAAAAGACGGCCAATTCTGAAATCAGACGGGGGTTTGATGGCGTGAGACGCTATGTGGTTGTGCTGGCTGTGATTGCATGTCTGGCTGCTCTTGCCGGGACCTTGGCCTGCGTGACGAACGCAGCGACGGACAACGGGGCAAACGATACCCGGCAACTGCCGTATGTGGAGGTCAGAGAATACGAAGGTGTGGAGCTGTCGTCCATCGACGATTTTCGAGAGAACTCGATAAAGGGGCCGCAGTACGTGGACATGGAGCGGTATCGGCTGGGGGTGGCCGGCCTGGTCGAGGAACCTGGCAGCTACACCTTCGAGCAGGTTGTCGGTAACCATGAGACGTACGCCAAAGTGGTGACGCTGCATTGCGTGGAAGGATGGAGCGTGGACATCCTGTGGGAGGGTGTGCTTGTGAGAGACCTGATAGGGGAGGCACAGCCCACGCCGGACGCAACGGTGGTCATATTCCATGCCTACGATGGGTACACCACATCTCTGCCCATCGACTACATAATGGGCAACGAGATTGTGCTGGCGCATAAGATGAACGACGTTCTCCTGCCTCCTGAGAGAGGGGCTCCCTTTCAGCTTGTGGCCGAAAGCAAGTGGGGATACAAGTGGATCAAGTGGATAACGAAGGTCGAGCTGTCAGACGACAGCGACTACAGGGGCTACTGGGAGAGTAGAGGCTACTCCAACGACGCTGATGAAGATGCGTTCTTCTTTGACCGGTGAATCCCGAGGCGCGTCACGCCAGCATGACCCGGGCGTCTACCACGACATAGCCCTTGTTTCTCCCGAAGACCTTCACCGGATTGAGGTCCAGTTCGGCTATCTGAGGCAGGTCTTCCACCATCGCGGAGATTCGCAGCAGCAGTTCCTCCACTGCCTTGATGTCCGAGGGCTTTGACCCTCTCCAGCCTTCGAGAAGCTGGTGAGCCTTCACTGACTGCACCATCTCGTGAGCGTCAACATCGGTCAGCGGATGGATGCGAAACACGGTGTCCTTGAACAGCTCGGCATACACTCCGCCCATTCCGAACATGATCAGCGGGCCAAAAGACGGGTCCTGGGTTATGCCCACGATTACCTCCACCCCTTCAGGTATCATCTTCTGTACCAGCACGCCAAGCATCTCGTCTTCTCTTCCCACATCGGCCAGCCGTTTCTTGATCTGGCGAAAGGCACGCTCCACCTGTTTCTGCGTCTTCACATCGAGGACGACACCCCCAACCTCCGTCTTGTGCGCTATCTGCCCGGACAGAAGCTTCACTGCGACGGGGAAGCCGATTCGTTTGGCTGCCGCGGCCGCCTCCTGTGGTGTGGCGGCCAGCGCGGTATCCGCTGTCCGAATCCCGTAGCAATCGAGAAGGCCGATGACTGAAGCGGCATCCAGCCACGAAGACTGGCCTGTGTGCTGTGCCAGGGCTGACTCCACGATCTCTTCCGCCCTCTTCGTGTCTATGTTCTTCAGGTCCGGCACCTTTCCCTTGGGCTGCTTGAGCCACTCGTTGTAGTCACAAGCCTTGGCAAGTGCGCATGCGGTCGCCTCCGGGAAAGCGAAGCAGGGAACGAACGCCCCATCCTTTGAGCTCAAGTCCACGCAGGCTCCGCCCTGCACGCCCACAAACGAAGCGACCAGCGTCTTGCCTTTTCGGCGGAACTGCGGAGCTGTCTCACGAATAGCGGCGATGACCGCTTCGGGCTGTGTCACTATGGGGGGTATGAAGATGACGATCACCACGTCAATGTTCTTGTCCTGTGCCAGAGCCTTGAGCGCGTGGCGATAATGCTCGGCGACGGCACCGGCCGTCATGTCAACGGGGTTGGCGAGACTGGCCTCGCGCGGCAGGAAGGTCTTCATCTGAGCAATAGTCTTCTGTTGAAGCGTGGGCACCTCAAGGCCCGCGGCGGAGCAGGCGTCAGCGGCGAGGATGCCGAGGCCGCCACCGTTGGTGAGGATGGCCACCCTTCTTCCCGAGGGCATGGCGTGATGAGAAAGGAGGTTGGCCACATCGAAGAGCTCCTCCAGTGTGTCCACCCGGATTATCCCTGCCTGTCGAAACAGGGCGTCTGATGCCACGTCGGCGGTGGCCAGGGCACCCGTGTGGGAGGCAGCCGCTCTGGAACCCGCCGGGGTGCGTCCGCTCTTCATGGCTACGACCGGCTTGGTGGCGCTCACCCAGCGGGCTATACGAGCGAACTTCCTCGGATTGCCGAATGACTCCAGATAGAGGAGGATGACATCGGTATCGGGGTCTTGCTGCCAGTACTGGAGCAGGTCGTTGCTGGACACGTCCGCCCTGTTGCCTATGCTGACAAACGTGGATAGACCGATGTTGAGAGTCCTTGCGTATTCCAGGATGACGAGGCCGAGGGCTCCGCTCTGCGCTGAGAGCGCGATGTTGCCGCTGGGGGGGAAGATGGCCGAGAATGTGGCGTTCATGTTGACCTGCGGGCTGGTGTTGATGATTCCAAAGCAGTTGGGGCCAACCAGGCGCATTCCGTAGCTGCGAACTGTATCAAGCAGCTTCTTCTGGGCAGCCGCACCCTCCAATCCGCCTTCGGCAAAACCCGCTGATATGACCACGATGCCGCGCACACCTTTTCGTCCGCACTGTTCCACTACCTGGTGCACCGTTTGCGCTGGAACAATGACCACCGCCAGGTCCACGTATCCGGGAACCTCGAGGATCGATGGATACGCCTTCACTGACGCTACCACATCAGCGTTGGGGTTCACCGGGTAGACCACGCCGCGAAAGCCCTGGTGCAGTATGTTGCGGAAGACTATGTTGCCGATGGACCCCTCTTGCTGCGAGGCCCCTATGACCGCGACGGACCCGGGATTGAGAAAGGCCCGCAGCGATGCGATGGTGGCGATCCTCTCGCGCTCGGCGGACCTCTCTTCGGCAGCCGGGCTCGGGGCGATGTTGAATACCACGCGATAGACGCCGTATTCGAGCTGGCGGTCGATCTGGAAACCTGTGTCGAGGAGCACTCGCATCATGTTGCGGTTCTCCCCGAGGACCTCAGCCTCGAAGCGGCGGATATCCTTTTCTCTCGCTACTACGGTCAGTTGCTCCAGAAGGTGTGTGCCAATGCCTCTCCCCTGGTATGCGTCCTCAACGACGAAGCCCACCTCGGCCGCGTCTCCGCTGGGAAGCCGATAGTAGCGACCCACCGCGATGATCCTCTCTTCTTCGGCTTCTCCCACGGTTCCCACCAGAGCGAAGCTGTTCTCGTAGTCAACGGTGCAGTAGTACTTGGCTTCCTCCTGCGACAAACGAGTCATGACATGGTGGAACCTGAGGTAGATGGTCTGTTGACTCAACCGGTAGAAGAGGTCCAGAATCCTGTTGTGGTCGCTTTCCCGGATTGGGCGTAGACGTAGCGTAGTGCCGTCCCTCAGGATGACGGCGGTCTCGTATTTCTCCAGCTCTTTGTCAGTCGGAGTGGTCGTCATTTAACTTCACCCCTCACCCACGTTGACACGTACCGTATTGCAGACCCGGCTCCCGACCCACGACCTGCCCGGCTACTTCGGCCTTATCAGGAGCAGCGGGCTCGACACCCCGGCGACAACCTTCGCTGCGACGCTGCCATAGGCCCAGCGGCTGAGCCCGGAACGGCCGTGGGTTGCCATGGCTATGAGATTGAACGGGTTCTTGGTGGCGTAGTCGATGATGGCTTCCGCAGGCTTGCCCTCGAGCACTTCCGACTTGACGGCAAGGCCCTTCTCGCGGAGCTGCTTCTCCATTGTGTGGAGATAGTCCACAGCCAGTTGCCTGCATCTGGCCGACTCCTGTTCCATCTGCTTCTCCCATCCCACCGGCACACCTTCTGCATAGTCGAGCGGGATGACAGGGTACTCGCAAACCCTGAGGAGAACCACGTCTACCAGCTCGGGTCCGCGCTGCTTCGCCAGCGCTTCGACGTGGGGAAGCACTGCTTCGCCCATTTCCGACCCGTCCAGTGGCACCAGTATGGTTCTTTGGGGCCACTTGTCATAGACGATCTCTTCCGGAATCCCCGCTGGAACGAGCCAAACGGGAGTGCTCGACGCACGGAGGACCTTGTCCGCCACGCTGCCCAGGGCCCAACGCCCGATGCCAGAGCGGCCATGAGTCGCCATCATAATCAGGTCTATGCTGTGCTCCTCAGCATATCGGACTATCTCCTCAGCCGGGTAGCCTACGGCCACTTCGCCGCGTGCTTGCATTGCCTGCCCCTCGGGGCCGGCCTCTCCCCGCACCTGCACCTCTTCCGACTGATGCCGCACTGTCTCGGCGACCCGCTCGACATAGGCTCTATGCATCGGCAGCAACTCCCGTTCTTCGGGAGTACACACGTTGAGGAAGGTCATGTCCAGGTCAAGCCTGCCTGCCAGCTCCTTTGCGTAGACAAACACTGCCTCAGCCAGCTCAGAGCCGTCCAGCGGAACGAGCATCTTCTTGTACATCAAGTCCTCCTGTCGCTTATCGTCCGAAGCTAAACCAACGGTTCAGCGGTCCATGGCAATCGGCCAACGGCTAGCGGAAACGCGCCTCTACAATGTAGCCCCGGGCTCTCAGGTCGTTAATCAGTTCGGGCCCCTCCGCCGTGTCGAGGAAGAGAATTGTCTCTTCCCTTTCTGTAGTTGGAGCGGTCAGTTTGTACAGGCCAAGGATGTTGGCCTTGTGTGAGAGGGCGATCTCGATCATGTTCCGCAGGCGCCACCCCTCGCAGCTTTCGTAGATGTGGAGGCGCAGCCCGGCCTTGCCGAATCCCAGCGCCTGCGCCTGGATGTTGAAGATGTCGGTGGCCGTCATTATGCCTACCAGCTTCCCACGGTCGACCACGGGGAACGTGCCAATCTGACGCTCCTGCCCCAGAAGAGCCACGTCCATTATCATCGTGTCAGGCGTAACCGTGACGGGGTCCTTCACCATGATCTGTTTCACCTTCTCAGGTCCGGCCAGTTCCAACCTCTTGAGCCTGTGTTTGGTGACCACACCCACGAGCTTCCCCTCCTCAAGAACCGGGAGCCGACGGATGTTGAAGTCGTTCATCAGCTTCTCCGCTTCCTCAATCGACGTATCCGGGGTCACTGTCACTACCTTGGTCTGCATATACTCACGAACGTACATCGTTGCACTCCTTTCCTAGACATCAACTCAATCGCACCGCAAATGGACGCCACACGCCTTGGCCCGCCACTCGAGGCATGGGGTGGAGCCGACTCGCTGCTTATATGGTCTCCCCAATGACCATCTCTTCCGGCAGTTAATTGAGAGCGCACATGAAACATATCACCACAGCCATGTGCGAGCTATGCTACTCTGGGTGGCACGTTGCTCATGGCGTACTCAGCCAGAGCCGTGATGGTCAGACTGGGGTTGACGCCTGGGTTGGCAGGAACGATCGACCCATCCACCACGTAGATACCGGGGTAATTGTGCACCTGGCAATCCAGGCCTACCACCCCGTCTTCAGCGTCGCGCCCAAAGGGGCAGCCGCCCAGGATATGTGCTGTCATCGGCATGTTGAGCAGGTTCTCCATCAATGATCCCGCGGGAACGCCGTTGGTCTTGCCGGCGAATGCGCGTGTTACTCCATGTGCCAGGTCTATCCGGGCGGGGACCGTGTGTTCAACATCGGGTTCTGAGACAAGTCCGCGTCGGAATAGACTGTACAGGCTCCGCCCCGGGCGCAGGCGCATACGGTTGTCTACCGTCTGCATCACCAGCAGAACGGTAGTGCTGTAGGCCCATCCCGGTCGCACCTGACTGCGCAGGAAATCCAGCGGGTGGCGCAAAGCCACGCCCAGTACTCTCATCATGCGTGCCGGAATGCTCTCGCCGGTGTCAACAAGGGGGGCTACCAGAAGTCGCATGAGCGACGACCCGTCGGGATACCGTACCGGCTCGACACATGTAACCTCGTCGGCATGGAAGATGGAGGTTATGGCCAGGCCCTTGGAGTAGTCGACGTCTCTGCTGCGACATGTCGCTCCGAGAAGAGCCTCACTGTTAGTACGCACCATGGTGCCGAGGCGAGGCGACACGTTGGGAAGTGATCGGGTTGCGTCGCGGCAGCGAAACAGCAGCTTGAGTGTGCCCAGGACCCCGGCGGCGAGGACAACATCGTGAGCTCGCACCTTGCGCTTGGGCCGGTATAGCCAGGCTGTGGGACGGCGGTAGACCACTTCGTAGCGGACCCCGTTCCGCGTCTCTGCTGGCATGGGGCGAATGTCGACGACCTCGGCTTCGGGGCGGATCTCCACGCCCCACTTCTCGGCAAAATAGAGATAGTTCTTGACCAGCGTGTTCTTCCCATTCTCGCGGCACCCCACCATGCAGGCACCGCAGTGGGTGCATCCCTGTCGCGGTGGGCCTTCACCATCGAAATAGGGGTCGGGCACCTCCTTGCCCTCCTCGCCGAAGAACACCCCCACCTCGGTGGGGCGGAAGGTCTCCCCCTGACCCAATTCCTCGGCGATCTCCTGCAAGGCGTGGTCCGCCGCCGAAAGGCGGGGGTTGCGGGTCACACCGAGCATGTGGCGGGCGGTTTCGTAGTGCGGGGCCAGAATGCTCTTCCAGTCAGCCAGATGCTTCCACGACGGGTTGTCGAAGAGGCGGTCGCTCGGTACCTCCAGCACGTTGGCGTAGCCGAGGCTGCCCCCGCCGACGCCGGCCCCGTGCAGGATAGTGACGCCATTGAGAATGGTGATCTGCAGAATGCCAAAGAGGCGCAGTGCTGGCGCCCACAGGTACTTCCAGGCCATCCAGTTGCTGCGGGTGAAGTCCTGGTCGCGGTAGCGCTTGCCGCGTTCCAGCACCAGCACACGATAGCCTTTCTCGGCCAGGCGCATGGCTGAGACGCTGCCGCCGAAGCCTGATCCGATGACTATGTAGTCGAAGCTTCCCTCTGACTCTGCTGCCATGATACCCGCGAGCCCTCCAAATCAGCGGACTATCGACCGCCGGGGACCGGGTGCGGAACCACCGGAACTCTAAGACAACCACTTTAGGCAGTTAAACCGTCTTTGTCAAGCTGGCGGTGCCCGCTCCGCCACGCCAGCGCCCGTCCGCTGCCGGTACCCTTCAGGTGGAGACCGGCAGGTGGCCGGTCAGTGCAGAGACGAAGCAGTACGGAACGCCCGTGCGATGGGGCTTGACGAGGCCGGTCTTTCATGATAGCATTCACCAGACTTCCGCAGCTTCCCGCAGAGAACCACTCTCCATTCTGCCACGGGAGGTAGAGAGCAATGGAATACAGCAGGGTAGTCCTATGGGTTGCTCTGGTGATAGCCACCGTGGTCGCTTGCATCGGTCTTGCCTGTGGTGGAGGAACGGAAGCGCCCCAGCCCACTCCCACTCCGACTCCCACGGGTATCGCTATTCCGCCCAGCACCATTACCACGGCAAGCGGGCCAGTCTTCGTTCTGAAGCCTGGCGCCGCCAGTTGGGTTGATGCCAGCGAGGGTATGGACCTGGAAGCGGGGGATTCGCTCAAGACCGGCGCTGAAGGCTATGCCGTTGTCGTCTTCTTCGAGGGCAGCGTCATGGAGGTCAACGAGCATACCAAGCTCAGCGTGGTCGAGCTGGGCATGACCGAGGCCGGCTCCACGACAGTCAGCCTCGGCCAGCAAGTAGGTCACACCGTTAATCACGTTGAACAACTGGCTGATTCCGCCTCCAGCTACGATGTGGAGACCCCTGCCGGCGTGGCTGTGGTCCGCGGTACCTGGTACGACCTCTATGTTGACAAGAAGGGGGTGAGCACCCTCGACGTAAGCGAAGGTGAGGCATGTTTCGAGGCTCAGGACAAGAAGGAGTGCGCCCAGGCCGGCTTCTTCATCACCACCGTTCCGGGGAGCCCGCCCTCCAAGGCGAAATCCAGCGCTCCGCCTGAGCCGCCCGGGCCTCCTGGCGGCGGTCTGGACTCCATACCTGTCTGGCCTTTGTCTACTCCGACACCGACACCTACTCCCGTGCCTTCACCCAGCCCCAGCCCGACGCCCACACCTACGCCGACGCCCACTCCCGCAGCGACTCCCACTCCCACCCCTGCTCCCTCACCTACGCCATCACCAACGCCTCCGGGCATCAGGATAGTGCTTACGTGGGATACTGAGGGTACCGATTTCGATGCGCACTTCATAAGGCCGTATGGAGCCTATTGGGATGCGTATGATGACTGCTGCTGGTTCAACATGAACCCTGACTGGGACGGAGTTGGTGGCAACGGTACTGCCGGTGACCCGGAGCTGGACGTGGATGACCTTGACGGATCGGGGCCAGAGACCACGACTCTCGACCAGCCAGCCAGTGGCGCTTACGAGTACAAGGTGCACTACTTCGACATGGCGAACTGCACTGCGGCCTCCCAGGTCACGGTCAACATATGGATAAATGGCGGGCTTGCGGCGACCTACAACCACACCTTCACCTGTCCGTTCGAGAGCGGTTTCACAGCGGCCGGAGTCGTAGAGGACCCGGAAGTCTGGAACTGCGCCTGCATAGACTGGCCCTCAGGCAACGTGACGGAAGGGGCATGCTCTGACCCCTATTGAGCGGACGATGCGGGCCTTCCTGAGAAGGGGCACGAGGAAGCAGCGGAGGCGGCGCAACCACATCCTGATAGCGCTTGGTGTGGGCCTGCTATTCACTCTTGCGGCTGTTCTTCTCCGGCCCTTTGCCAGCTTCGAGTGGCGCCTGGAAGACCTGCTGTTCCTGCCCACCTCGCTGTCCCCCAACATCGTCATTGCGGCTATCGACGACGCTTCGCTGGTTGAACATGGGAAGTGGTCCGACTGGTCCCGGTCTCTTCACGCTCAGGCCATTGACAACCTGAGTGATGCCGGGGCGATGGTGATCGGCTATGACGTCCTTTTCGCTGACGAATCGGTTGACGACCCGGCGCTGGCCCAGGCGATAGCCGATGCGGGAAACGTGGTGCTGGCCGCGGCCGGTGACCGGCCGGTCTCGTCACGAGACCCCGAGGTCACCTTCGAGGATGTTCTCCGCCCCACGTCGACACTGGAGGAGGCATCGGTGGCTCTGGGCCATGGCAACGTAGTGCCCGATGGCGACGGAGTGATGAGGAGGATTCCTCTGGTGGTGAGAGACGCCGCCGGCAAAGCCTACCCCGCGTTGATGCTGGCATCGCTGTACACCCACTTTGGCAAGACCCTCCCGGCCGACTTCGAGGTTGACGACGGAACGATGCAACTGCTCGGCCGCGACGTGCCCGTGGATGGCACGTCAAGCATGCGGATCAACTTCGTCGGCAATCCGGGGACTTTCCCTCAACTGTCCTATGCCGACGTGATAGACGGCACCTTTGATGCCGACCTGGTCAAGTTCAAAATAGTGCTGGTGGGGATGACGGCCACTGGCGAGCCGGATGCCTGGGTCACCCCGATGTCGGCGGAGAAGATGTATGGGGTCGAAGTCCACGCCAATGCGATGGACACCATCCTGAGGCAGCGCTTCATGGTGGAAGCGGGTTGGAGCATTACCCTGCTCACTCTGCTCCTGCTTGTAGGTCTCACCGGCATCGCCCTGCCCTGCCTGAGCTTGCGTTGGGGAGGGCTGCTTACCGGGGTCCTGTTCGTCGGGTATCTTGTCGGCGTGTTCTTCGCATTCGACAGTGGCTATGTCATGAACATCCTCTATCCACTCGTCGCACTGCCCGTGGTCTATGTTACGGCGGTGCTCTGTAGAGTAGCCGCCGAGCAATCGGACCGTACCCATGTGAAAGACCTGTTTGGCCGCTACGTATCTCCGCAGGTGGCGGGGAAGATACTGCATCTGGCCGATGCCGACGACTTGAAGCTTGGTGGGGAGAGAAGGGAGGTAACAGCGCTTTTCGCCGACATTCGTGGGTTCACCACCATAAGTGAGCGAATGACGCCGGAGGAGGTCGTCGGCATGCTCAATACCTACCTCTCGGTCATTATTGACAAGGTGCTGGCGAACGATGGGATGGTCAACAAGTTCGGCGGTGACGCCATCATGGCGGTGTGGAATGCTCCCCATGACCAGCGGGACCATGCCCTGCTCGCGGTCAAGGCGGCTCTGGAGTCGCAGGTGGAGATTGAGGGGATGCAGGAGCGGGACCCCAGCCTGCCGGCGGTCCAGTTCGGCATAGGGATAAACAGTGGTGAGGCGATCGCGGGCAACATGGGGTCCGAAGGACGAACTGAGTACACTGTGATTGGCGATTCTGTCAACATCGGATCGCGGCTATGCTCGAATGCGCCGGGCGGCCAGGTGTGGATCGGGCCGCAGACATACGAGGAAACGAGGGGACGTATCGAGGTCGAGGAGCTGGAGGCGCAGCAGTTCAAGGGGAAAGCGGAGCCGATACCCGTCTATCGGGCGATTCGGCTCGTATAGTGATGTGTTGACATGACGGGCACGGGGATACTATGGTAGGTTCCTGCTATGGACGATATGACTGGCGCGCCGCTGGAGAAGTTCATAAAAGACTACGCGAAGTCCGAGGTAGTCTTCGAAGAGAACAGCCTCGGTACTGAGATGTACATTGTTCACTCCGGCAGGGTGAGGCTCTTCGCTCACGGCGAGAACGGTGAAGAGGTTACCCTTGCCACTATTGAGGAAGGCGGTTTCTTCGGCGAGATGACCCTCATCGACTTGAGCCCGCGGTCTGCCACAGCAGTGGCTGAGGAGCACACCCGGCTCATTGTGCTCGACCAGCCCAAGTTCCTCTACATGATCCAGCAGCAGCCGAGTTTCGCCTTTACCGTCATGGGAGTCCTGTGTCAACGAATCCGTGAGGCCAACGCGGCACTGGCGAGAGCCAGGGCTGAGGAGACACCGCAGTGAAGAAGGAAGTGATGCCGGGCATCTTTCAGTTCCGGGCGGAGAAGCCGGGGGGCCACGTCTACCTGGTGAAGGGCAGGCACAAGAACATGCTCATCGATACCGGTCTGGCGGCCAACTACCCAAAGCTGGAGGCATCGATGCTTGAGTTGGGTCTCAGGCCATCTGATATACACTTCATCGTTCTGACCCACGAGCACTTCGACCATATCGGCGCCACCAGCTTCTTCTATGAGCATGCAGTGGTGGCTGCCCACCGCCTTGCCGCCAACAAGATAGAGCTTCAGGACGATTTTGTCACAATGGTCAAGTCTGGGGATGCCACCGCTGCTCCGTTCTTCGCCGATGTCTGGCTGGAGAACGATACTATGATTGACCTGGGCAACTATCGCTTCCGCGCGCTGCATACCCCCGGTCACACATCAGGCTGCATCTGCCTGTACGAACCATATGAGGGCCTTCTGTTCACTGGAGATACTGTGTTCGCCGGGGGCGCTCTCTCCGGGATCTTTGGTTCGGGTAACATCAGTGACTACATGAACTCCCTGGAGCGGCTGAGCACGCTTCGAGTGACCAAGCTATGCCCCGGACATGGGTGGCTTTCCGACAGCCCGGAGGAGGACATAGTGCGCGGTCTGGAACATGCGCGGTCGCTGTTTGAGGACACCAAGATGCTCTTCGAAGCGCTGATTAAGAGGGGTGAGTAGAGTTGCGCCTGACCGTCCTGGGGACAAGCGGGGCCTATCCCGGGGTGGGGGGTGCATGCTCTGGCTATCTCATCCGTGAGGGCGATACCACTCTTCTTGTCGATTGCGGTACCGGCGTCTTCAGCAACCTGCAGCAGCATGTGGCTCCGTGGGACGTTACACATGTGGTGATTTCGCATCTTCATGCTGACCACTTCCTCGACCTGTTCCCCTTCCGCTATGCCCTGTGGCGTCTGGGGCGGGGCCGGCCCAACCTCTATCTGCCCCCGGGGGGCGAAGAAGGGCTTCTGAAGGTAAGCTCGGTGTTCGACCCCTCGCCGGCGTTCTTCGCAGACCATTTCGAGGTCGCGGAGTATGGCCCGGGTATACGGCTTCAGGTTGGCGACCTGAACATCGAGTTTGCCGCGGTGAAGCATTTCATCCCGAGCTATGCGGTGGCTGTCATCGGTGAGCGGAAGCTGGTGTACTCGGCCGACACCGGGCCGTGTGAGGCGCTTGAGGAAGTGGCCAGGGGAGCCGATCTCTTCCTCTGCGAGGCGAGCCGATGTGAACACAATGACGACGCCTCGTGGGGGCACCTTTCGCCGCAGGAAGCCTGTGAGATCGCGAAACGGGCGGGAGTGAAGAAGCTGCTGCTGACGCATTTCTGGCCGGAGTGCGACTACTCGAGGAGCCTGAAGCTGGCGGCGGGGGTGTTCGGTGCAGAGGTTGAAGTGGCTGAGGAACACCGCACCTACGTGGTGTGAGCGAAGCGAGCGCTCCGCCCCGTGCCTCTCTTGCTGCTGAAGCAGAGTCTCAGCACCCTACAATCCACGGCTGGAAACACGCTGGCACCACGCACAGGTCTGTATCCTGCTCCTCCTCACGCTGAGGTCGGGCCGCTGGTTCCACGCAGGTATCGGGTGAAGTCGTCCGCCACAGCATGTCCCAGGAAGTCCATGGCGATACCACCGGCCTGGGAGACAACCAGCAAGCGGCAGAGGAATTCGAGCGTCTCGGTTCTCAGCAACACCCCGTCCAGTGAGGAGCCCCAGCAGAGCACGCCATGGTTCTCAAGGAGCATGACCCGGCAGGAAGGAGCCTTCTGTGCTGCTGCCTCAGCCAGTTTCAGGCTGCCGGCATGGTGATAGGGCACTCTTCCCACTTCGCCGAGGTAGGCCATTGCTTCAGGGAAGAGGTCTGTGCGTACCGGCAGGTCAGAGCATGCAACGAGGGTGGAATAGAAAGGCTGGGAGTGAATGACCGCCTTTGCCTGTTCACAAGCTTGATAGATGCCCCGGTGCATGTTCGTCTCGATTGAAGGGCGTCTGGCGCCCTCCCACGAGTCACTGTCGGTTCGACAGACGACGAGGTCATCGTCACGCAGGGCGCCGAGGTTCGCACCGGCTGCGCTGATCAGGAAAGCATTCGATTCCGCTCTGGCGCTGATGTTTCCGCTGCGCCCCCACACCAGCTCCCTTTCGGAGAGGGTGCGACCGCACCTTCTGAGCTCCTCGCGCGTCTCCATTTCTGCGTCCTCCGTTGGCTCAGTCTGCTTCTCTGGGATTTCATCTCCCGCCGTGCACGTCCTGCAACAGAGAGAGGCGCCTGCGACAATCAGCGGCTGCGTACGCGCCCGAAGTAGAGGGCCAGGCCAAGCGCGGTGACGATGGCTCCGACTCCAACCATCACGGCGGAAAGGGTGAGGCCGAGTGTGAAGTCCCCTACTCCGAAGATTAGCACATAGCCAATGATGAGATTGACCAGCCCCCAGACGACGTTGACCGGCGGCGACGATTCCCCAACACCAGGGGGCGATGCAAAGGGGCTCTGAAACCTTTTGCCGGAAATGCCGTGTACCAGATGGGGGACGCAGTTGGCGAGAAAGACGCCGCCAACCAAGTAGGCCAGATAGACGTACCACTCCATGGGCCCGGTCCTCCTTTCCTTGTATATGCTCGGCCTGTCGATGAACGGACTACACCTGAGTAGTCTGTCTCCGTTTCGGTCGGATTCTACTACTGGGAGCGCAGTGGGTCAATGAGAAGGTGGCGTTCTTGCCGGCGGGGGGCCTCGCCCGCTGAGGCCATCGCGTCACAATGCCGTGAGCGCTCCAGGTCACACAGGCCAGGGGAATACCATGGAGGCCACCAGGTAGCCGAGAATCCCGGCTACAACCGCCGATACAACAGTAATCAGCAGGCCCGACTTGAGCATTTCCGGCACGGTGATGTAGCCCGTACCGAACACCACTGCCGTTGTGGTGGTAGCCGAGGGGAAAGCGCCGCCCATGCTGGCTGCGGCAGTGATGGCAACGGCGAGAGCTACAGGGTTGCCCACGCCCAGTTGTGCGGACAGGGTGACGCCGACCAACACCCATACCGTCATCGAGGTCATGTGTGACATGAAGTTGGCCATCATCACCGTCACCAGGCTCAGCACCGCCACCATTATCAACGGCGGCAAACCGCTGACTACCGGGGACAGCGCATTGCCCAGGGTGTCCACGATGCCCGTATCCGGGTTGCCTAGGGTGCCGGCAAGGGCAAGACATATAGCCACCAGACCGACGGTGCCGAGGTCGACATTCGCTGCCCAGTCGCGAAAGCTGAGCAGCATCTTTCTCTCACCCTGCACCTTGTAGGGCACCATACACATGATGGTAGCGATGGCGATGGCGGTGACGCCCCAGTTCAACGGCTCCTTTATGGCTGCATAGACATCGGCGCTGATGTATCTGATGGGGTCTGGGATCACCCAGAGGATGACCGCCAGAGCCAGGAAACCCCAGGCCATCTTCTCGCCGAGGTGCATCGGCCCCATCTCTTTCAGTCTGTTGGTGAGGAATGCGCTATCCACTGCTTTCAACACTGATATATCGGGCCTCATTACGTAGCGGATGACCACGATGGTGACGATGGTGGTGATGACGAAAACAACGACCCCCGGGGCGCACCACATGGCGAAGCCCATGTAGTAGCCGGTTATCTCCTCCACTATCCCCATGGCCGCGATGTTTGTGACGCAGCCAACAGGGGTCATCATACCGCCGATATTGGCCGCCCAGGCGATGCTGAGCATGAAGAACAGTCCGAACCTGTCGCCCTTCTTGATGCCGGCGGCCTCGAGCAGAGGCAAGGCAAGGCTGACGAATATGATGGTGGAGGCGGTGTTGGAGGAGAAGGCGCTCAGGACTCCGCAGGCGACAAAGAATATGGTGAAAAGTCGCCATGGCTTTCCCCTGACGAAGGAGAAGTTGAGCATGGTCAGGGCATAGCGCCGCGCCGCGCCGGTGGTGTTCAGCGCAGCGGCGATGCCGAACGAACCGATGAGGAAGACGTTAATCCAGTGGCCGATATAGGCGAAGGCTTCGCTGGCCGACAGGACTCCCACCCCCACCCACAAAGCCAGGCCGAAGAAAGAAGAAACGCCGATCGGAACCGGCGTGAAGAGCCACCAGCACAGGACCAGCAAGAACACTCCCACTGCCCTCATGCCCAGTGGCGTCATCGCCCCAAAAGGGGGAATTACCAGGAACAGTCCGAATGCCGCGAGCCCCAGAATGAGGCCGATGACCTGTGTTCTTGTCAGCTTCCAGTCCCCCAGTCAGTAGCTGCCAGCCCAAAATAGTATCATGGAGGTCTTCGGCTGTCAACGGGAGGCGGCTGCTGCCTCCGGACGTTGACCCCTGGCTGCCGGATGGACTATAATCCTGCTTGAGAATCCCTGCGTGAGGTGTTCGGTTCGTCGACTTCATGGTGACAGGCCCTTCATGACCCCCAACGTAGGGTAGCACGCTCAAATCCAGACTGAGGCCCACCATCCTGCCGACCAAGGGAGCCGGGTGGGGATGTCGCCAGCGGGATTCCCGGTGACACCGCCGGTGCTTTGACGGCGCCACGACGTTGTGGTACGCGGCCATACCGTGCGGACGGTGGCGCAGATCGAGTACAGCATTTGTCAATCGTATGCGGGTCCAGGTCTTGCTTATGAGACCAGGGCACGGAGGTAGGGGTGCTTCCGAGATGACGAAGCAAGGCGAAGAGACTGAGAGCCTCCGGGTAACCACCAGCGATGACCTGGAGGTCTCTACCTATCTGGAGATCGCCAAGCAGAAGGCCGGGGAGCAGCCGGTTGCTGTTGAGATGCCCGAGGCTGACCGCGAGACGGCGCTGGTGATTGACTTCGGCTCCCAGTACAGCATGCTTATCGCCAGGAGGGTGCGTGAGTGCCACGTCTACAGCGAGATAGTGCCCTACGATGCCCCGTGGGATAAGATCGCTGCGCTCAAGCCCAGGGGTTTCATCTTCTCAGGCGGACCCGGCGCCGTCTATGAGCCAGGCGCTCCTGTGGCGCCGCCGTATATCTACGAGAGCAACCTTCCGATACTGGGCATCTGCTACGGCATGCAGGTGCTGGCACACCAGTTTGGGGGGAGGGTTGCGGAGGGGGCGAAGCGTGAGTACGGGCATGCCATCCTGCACCAGGGGGACGTGGAATCGCCTATCTTCGACAATCTGCCCGAGTCCATACCCGTTTGGATGAGCCATGGCGACCAGATTGTGGAGCTGCCTCCCGACTTCACCGCCCTTGGCTATACGGAGAACTCACCGGTTGCCGTCATGGGTAACAGGCATGGGCTGATCGGACTGCAGTTCCATCCTGAGGTGTCGCACACCCCTGACGGGACACAGATACTGAAGAACTTCCTCTACAAGGTGTGCGGCTGCAGCGGCAACTGGACGCTGGGCAATTTCATTACCGAGAGTGTTGAGCGCATACGGGGGCAGGTTGGCGAAGGAAGGGCTATCTGTGCGCTCTCCGGAGGCGTCGATTCTGCGGTGACGGCAGCGCTGATACACCGCGCCATCGGGGACCAGCTCACGTGCATCTTCGTTAACAACGGCCTCCTGCGGCGAGAGGAGGCGGAGCGAACCCTGAACACCTTCCAGCGGAACCTCAAGATGAACATCAGCTACATAGATGCCACAGACAGGTTCCTGGGACGCCTTCAGGGGGTTACCGACCCTGAGGTCAAGCGCCGCATGGTGGGAGAGGAGTTCATCGCCGTCTTTGAAGAAGAGGCCGCCAAGCTGGGCAGGGTGGACTTCCTGGCGCAAGGCACCCTCTATCCTGATGTCATCGAGAGCGTTACCGCGGAGAACAAGGCCTCGGCGAAGATAAAGACCCACCACAATGTGGGTGGGTTGCCCACCAGCATGACATTCTCCCTGATCGAGCCGTTGCGGTATCTGTTCAAGGACGAGGTTAGGGGGGTGGGGCTCGCTCTCGGTTTGCCCGAGGAGATGGTGCTGCGCCAGCCGTTTCCCGGGCCTGGGCTGGCCATCCGCATAATCGGTGAGGTGACCAGGGAGAAGCTGGAGATCCTGCGAGCCTCCGACTGGATTGTGATGAACGAGATAAAGAAGGCCAAGCTCTACCGCGAGCTTTGGCAGAGCTTCGCTGTCCTCACTGATACCAAGACCGTGGGGGTAATGGGAGACTATCGGACCTATGGATACCTTGTTGCCGTGCGCGCGGTGACCTCGGAGGACGCTATGACCGCCGATTGGGCCCGCCTGCCCTATGACCTGTTGGCTCGCATCGCCAATCGCATCGTCAATGAGGTGCATGGAGTGAACCGGGTGGTCTACGACATCTCGTCGAAGCCGCCGTCAACGATAGAATGGGAGTAGTAGAACCCGAAGGAGGTAGCGCATGACCTACGAGTCTGAGTACGAAGACGAAGAAGACACTGATATTGTATTGGAGATGTTGCGAGAAGACCTCATCGGCGAGCTTCAGGCCATCAACCAGTATCAGGAGCACATCGACAGTATGGATGACGAGGACGCGGTCAAGGTCCTGGAGCACATTCGCGATGATGAGAAGGAGCATGTCGCCGAGCTGACCAAGCTCATTCAGAAGCTGGACCCCATCCAGGCGGAGATGTTCAAGAGAGAGGGGCTATAGCGCAAACGGGGATTGAATGAATATCCTGGTCATTGGCGGCGGAGCCAGAGAACACAGCTTGGTGTGGAAGCTCAATCAGAGCCCCAGCGTCACCAAGCTGTATGTTGCCCCGGGGAATGCAGGGACGGGGCTTGTCGCTCAGAACCTCAGTATTCGACCGGATGACCTTCAGGGCCTGCTGCAAGCGGCGAAGAACAAGAACATCGACCTGACCGTCGTTGGACCCGAAGCGCCGCTGGCGGCAGGCATTGTTGACCTCTTTGACTCAGAAGGCCTCCCCATCTTCGGCCCCACGAAGGAAGCTGCCCGGATAGAGTCAAGCAAGGTCTTTGCCAAACGGTTGATGCAGGAGCACGGCGTCCCCTGCGCGAAGAGCCGGAGCTTCTCGTCTTTCGACGAGGCGAAGGACTATCTTGGCGCTCAAGGCGCTCCAATCGTGGTCAAGGCAGACGGGCTGGCGGCGGGCAAAGGGGCTATCGTAGCCCAGTCCATCGATGAAGCGTTGGCGGCGCTATCCTCGATAATGCAGGATCGAAGCCTGGGCAGCGCTGGTGACCAGGTTCTCATCGAGGAGTGCCTGGTGGGGAAGGAAGTGAGCCTTCTCTGTTTCACCGATGGACGCACAGTTGTCCCGATGGTGCCTGCCTGCGACTACAAGAGGGTCTCCGACGCTGACCTGGGCCCCAATACAGGCGGCATGGGCGCTTACAGCCCGCCGGGTTTCTTCGATGCGGCGATGACCGGTGCGGTGAAGGAGACCATCCTGGCGCCGGTGGTGGAGGCGATGGCCCGGGAAGGGAAGCCATACAAGGGCGTCCTCTATGCCGGTTTGATGGTCACGGAGGAAGGGCCGAAGGCTCTGGAGTTCAATGCCCGATTCGGCGATCCGGAGAACCAGGCGATGATGCCTCGCCTCGAAAGTGACCTGGTGGAGGTCATGCTTGCTGTGGTCGAGGGCAGGCTGGAAGAGGTCGAAGTCCAGTGGAGCGATGAGGCCTGCGTTGGCGTCGTAGTGGCGTCGGGAGGGTATCCCGGTCACTACGAAACGGGCCTGCCCATAAGCGGCCTGGACGAGGTCGACCAAGATGTCCTGGTGTTCCACGCCGGAACGAAGATGAAGGAAGGCGCGGTCACCACGGACGGGGGAAGGGTGCTCACCGTCGCCGCCAGAGGCACAACCATCGCCGGGGCGAGAGAGAAGGTCTACGCGAATGTGACGCGGATTCACTTTGAAGGGTGTCACTATCGCAAGGATATCGCGCTAAGGGAGGTGGACTAGGAAATGGCACTGGTCGCGGTAGTCATGGGTAGCAAATCGGACGGGCCCCTGATGCAGCCGGCACTGGATACGCTTGGTGAACTTGGCATCGACTATGAGGCTTTCGTTATCTCGGCACATCGAACGCCGGACAAGGCCAGGCAGTTCGGGCAGAGCGCTCGAGAAAAGGGCTTCGAGGTCATTGTCGCTGGGGCGGGATGGGCCGCCCACCTGCCGGGTGTCATCGCCAGTTGGACTACCCTTCCCGTCATCGGTGTTCCCCTGGCCACCAGCGAACTCAAAGGGGTGGACGCCATCTACTCCGTGGTTCAGATGCCGTCCGGTGTGCCTGTGGCCTGCGTGGCTATAGATGGGGCGAGAAACGCTGCGCTGCTCGCCGCGGCTATCCTCGGCCTCAAACACGAGGGGATTCGGCAGGCATACGAAGGGTATCGGCAGCGTCTGGCGGGTCAGTAGATGGGAGGGACCATTTCAGAGCGAGGCAAGGACGTACAGGAGGGACCCAGACAGAGGAGAGTATTCTACGGCTGGTGGATCGTCGCGGTATGCATACTGGTGATGATGCTGCACGCAGGAGCCGCCTTCTATGCCTTCGGCAGATTCCTGCCCACGCTGCTTGACGAGTTTCAATCCGGCGCAACGCTTATCGCCGGAGCGGGCTCTGTCTACTTGCTGGTGCTGGGCTTCACCGGTCCGGTGCTGGGGAAGCTGACGGATAGATGGGGGCCCAAGAAGCCGATAGTCATCGGCGCTGCCATTGCCGCGGCCGGACTCATGTTGCTTGGCGTCACACAGGCTGTGTGGCAACTGTACGTGTTCTACTTCATTGTAGGGATAGGGATGAGCGGCGCCGGGATTGTACCGGTGGGCGTCGCCATCGCCAACTGGTTCGAGAGAAGAAGAGGCGTGGCCATGGGCATCACCATGGCCGGCGTGGCCCTGGGCGGGATTGTCATTGCCCCTCTGGCGCACTATCTGATCGTATGGACCGGGTGGCGGATGGCCTATGTGATTCTCGGGGCGATGACCGCGGTACTCTTGATCATCCCGGTAATGCTGGTGATGAGGACCAGGCCTGAGGACATGGGGCTATTGCCTGATGGGGCCAGGGCTGCGCAGGGTGAGGCGGTGTCGGCAGTGGCTGGCGCGTCCGAACCTGCCAGTGCACGTGGAACCTCTAATGTCAGTGAGGAGGTCTGGACGCTGTCCATGGCATTTCGCAGCCCGCGATTCTGGTTGGTGCTGGCCACCTTCTTCTTCGCCGGCACGGTGGTGGCCGGCGTGCTTCAACACGAGGTCAATATCCTGAAGGAGATGGCGGTACCGCTGGCGGCTGCCTCATTGGCTCTGGGCCTTACCGGGGGGATCGGGGGTGTGGGCAAGGTGTTCTTCGGTTTTGTGGGGGACAGGTTCACTCCCAGATACGCCAGCCTTCTCTGCATCGGCCTGCAAATCGTTGGCCTGGTCATCCTCATGCTGACGCATTCCACGGTCATGGTGTGGGTGTTCGTCTTTGTCTATGGTTTCGCCATGGGAGGATGGCTCACCCTGGAGCCCCTTGTGACCGGCGAGCTCTTCGGGATGACCTCATTTGCCACCATCTTCGGCTGGGTGCTCGCCGCCGCCGCTGTGGGCTCCGGTCTCGGGCCAATCATCATGGGGGCGGTCTACGACGCCTCGGGGAGCTACTTCGTTGGCATGATCGTCTTCCTTGGTGCGTATGGCCTTTCGATGACATCACTGCTGCTTGCCGGAAGGTTCAAGCGCTCTGCGGTGAGCAAGGCCACTTAGTTGTTGGCCGGCTTTGGGTGCTTCTGCTTGCGGAAATCTCGAGGCGAGTCGCAGGGGAGACAATGCCGTGAGATTCAAATCGCCCGGGGCGCCCTGGTCCGTTGCGCCGGCGTAAGTAGCGCGTGAGGAACCGTCAAGGAGCTTTTTCGTAGCAAGGAGGCAGTATGGCACAGGCACTGAAAAGGGGCAGGGTCTTCTATGGCTGGTGGATCGTCGTGGTGGGCATGCTGGTGACCATGCTGCACGCGGGAGCCGCCTTCTATGCCTTCAGTAGATTCCTGCCCACGCTGCTTGACGAGTTCCAGACCGGCGCAACGCTCATTTCCGGGGCGGCCTCGCTCTACATGCTGGTGGTGGGCTTCACCGGGCCGGTGGTGGGGAAGTTGATCGAGAGATGGGGGCCCAAGAAGCTGATACTCCTCGGCGGCGCCATCGCTGCGGCCGGGCTCATGTTGCTCGGCGCCGCGCAGGCGGTGTGGCAGCTATATGTCTTCTACTTCATTGTAGGTATAGGGATGAGCGGCGCGGGGTTTGTGCCGGTGGGCGTTGCCATCGCCAACTGGTTCGAGAAGAGAAGGGGCGTAGCCATGGGAATCACCATGGCTGGCGTGGCCCTGGGCGGCATTCTCATCGCTCCTCTGGCGCACTATCTGATCATGTGGACCGGGTGGCGGATGGCCTTCGTGATTCTGGGGGCGATGACCGCGGTTCTGGTGATAGTCCCAACAATGCTGGTGCTGAGGACCAGGCCTCAGGACATGGGGCTGCTGCCTGACGGGGCCACGGTCCCGGAGGGTGATGCGGCGCTGGCGGAGGCTGGCGCCTCCGAAGCTGGCAATGCTGATGCAAGCTCCAATGTCAATGAGGAACACTGGACGCTGTCCATGGCATTCCGCACCCCGCGATTCTGGTTGTTGCTGGCCACCTTCTTCTTCGCCGGTACAGTGGTGGCCGGCGTGCTTCAACACGAGGTCAATATCCTGAAGGACATGGGGGTACCGCTGGCGGCCGCCTCGTTAGCTCTGGGTCTTACCGGGGGGATTGGCGGCGTGGGCAAGGTATTCTTCGGTTTCATAGGGGACAGGTTCACTCCCAGATATGCCAGCCTTCTCTGCATCGGCCTGCAGATCGTCGGCCTGATCATCCTTATGCTCACGCATACCACGGTCATGGTGTGGGTGTTCGTCTTCGTCTACGGTTTCGCCATGGGAGGATGGCTCACGCTGGAGCCTCTGGTGACCGGCGAGCTCTTCGGCATGTCCTCCTTTGCCACCATCTTCGGCTGGGTGCTCGCCGCCGCCGCTGTGGGCTCCGGACTCGGGCCAATCATCATGGGTGCGGTCTACGACGCGTCAGGGACCTACTACGTTGGCATGATCGTTTTCCTTTGTGCGTATGGCCTTTCGATGACGTCGCTCTTCCTTGCGCGAAGGCCCAAGCGCTCTGCAGCGAGCAAGGCCACCTAGTTGCAGGCCGGCTTTGGGTGCTCCCCCTGCCGTGCGCGTCAGTGAGCAACGCGCGGTGTTGCGGCCTGATCGATGATTCGCCCTTCGACGGGCTGTTGCCACGGCGAGTCGCCTGGGGAGACAGGGCGAACGGGTCGGATGTTGCACCCTTGCTCACCCCCTTTGGCAAGGATTCCTTTGTGTGGTAGACTAGCACGGCGCCAGACGGCATAGAGTCGCCATTACAGGAAGGCCAGGGAGATGATAGACAGATACTCAAGGCCGGAGATGAAGAAGGTCTGGTCGGACGAGACCAAGTTCGACCGCTGGCTTCAGGTCGAGATCGCCGTGTGCCATGCCTGGTGTGAGCTGGGGGTCGTTCCCCGGGAGGCCATGCCCAAGATCGAGTGCGCCCGCTGCGACCTTGGCCGAATGCAGGAGATCCTCAAGGAGACCCATCACGACATGACCGCCTTCCTCGGTGCGGTGGCCGAGAGCCTGGGGGAGGAGAGCCGCTTCATTCACCTCGGCCTCACCACCAATGACGTCTGGGACACAGCCCTCAGCCTGCAACTGCGTGAAGCGTGCGACATCCTGGCGCGTGATGTCGATGAGCTGGTCGAGGTGCTCAAGCGGAGGGCGGTGGAGTACAAGAAGACCATCATGGTGGGGCGCACCCACGGGGTCCACGCCGAGCCGATAACCTTCGGCCTCAAGCTGGCTCTGTGGTTTGAGGAGATGAAGCGGAACGCCCACCGCCTCCGGGAGGCGAGGAACGCGATCTCGGTGGGCAAGATATCGGGCGCGGTGGGCACCTACGCTACCCTCAGCCCCGAGGTGGAGAGAATCGCCTGTTCGAAGCTGGGGCTTGAGCCGGCCCCCGTATCCACCCAGATAATCCAGCGTGACCGCCACGCGCAGTTGGTGACCACGCTGGCCATCATCGCCAGTTCCCTGGAGAAGTTCGCCCTGGAGATCAGAGGCCTGCAGCGGACCGAAGTCCTGGAGGCGGAGGAGCCCTTCGAGGCGGGGCAGACCGGCTCTTCAGCCATGCCCCACAAGCGGAACCCGGAGCTGTGCGAGCGCGTCTGCGGCCTGGCCCGACTGGTCCGCGGCCACGCGGTGACGGCGATGGAGAACATCGCCCTGTGGCATGAGCGGGACATCAGTCACTCCTCCACCGAGCGTATCATACTGCCTGACTCGTGTCTGGTGCTGGACTACGTCCTCTCCATCTTCACCTACATCATGAACGGGCTCCAGGTCTACCCGGAGCGGATGAAGGAGAACCTCGAGCTGACCAGGGGGCTGGTCTTCTCCCAGCGGGTGATGCTGGCGCTCATCGACAAGGGCCTTGCCCGGGAGCAGGCGTACCGCATGGTGCAGCGCAACGCGATGAAGGCGTGGCGGGAGAGGGCCGACTTCCTCGAGTTGCTCAGCGCTGACCCCGAGGTGACCGAGCACCTGTCGCGCGCTGAACTAGAAGGCATCTTCGACTACAACCACTACATCCGCCACGTCGACGCCGTTTTTGAGCGGCTCGGGCTCGGATAGGCGGAGGCCGAGCCGGCTGGCATCGCAGATTCCATAAACTCAGCAAGGAAGGGGACTATGGAGACAGTTGTCGAAACCAATCTGCCCAATCAGTCCTTTCGCGGAAAGGTGCGGGACGGCTATGACCTGGGGGGTGACCGCCTGCTCATAGTGGCCACGGACCGCATCTCGGTCTACGACGTGGTGCTCCCGTGCGGCATCCCCGACAAAGGGGTGGTGCTGAACCTGATGTCCGCCTTCTGGTTTGAGAAGACAGCCGACATCGTCCCCAACCACTTCATCGAGGTGGCGGAGAAGGACGAGCGCCATCCCTTCCTGGCGCGGCGCTCCATGGTGGTGCGTAAGGCCGACCGCATCGACATCGAGTGCGTGGTGCGCGGCTACATCTCGGGCTCGGCGTGGGAGGAGTACGGCAAGAGCGGGAGCATATGCGGCATCTCTCTGCCCAAAGGCCTGGTGGAGAGCGAGAAGCTGCCGGAGCCGATCTTCACCCCGACAACCAAGGCGGAGGCGGGGCATGACGAGCCGATGACCATCGACGAGGTGAAGACGATCCTGGGGGAGGCGCGAACCGACGAGTTGATCGAGAAGTGCATCGCGCTGTACCGCTATGGGCACGACTATGCGCTGGCGCGGGGCATTATCATCGCCGACACCAAGATGGAGTTCGGGCTTGTCGATGGCGAACTGATACTTATCGACGAACTGCTGACGCCGGACTCGAGCCGCTTCTGGGAAGCAAGCCTGTACCAGCCAGGCCGTTCGCAGCCCAGCTTCGACAAGCAGCCGGTACGCGATTGGTCGGTGTCCACGGGATGGGACAAGCAGCCGCCGGCGCCTGTGCCGACGCCTGAGGTCATCGAGCAGACGACGAAGAGATACCGCGAGGCCTATCGCCGCATCGTGGGAAGGGAGCTGGATGATGGAGGTAGTAAACAGGAACGGGGTTGAGGCCTTCACAACCAAGGACGGGTCGGAGATACGGGAGATCCTTGCTCCAAGGAACTCCTCCATCAGGAACCAGAGCCTGGCCGAGGCCAGGGTCGCTCCGGGGCAAATCACCGAGGAGCACTTCCACCCCGTCGCCGAGGAGATATACTACGTCCTCGAGGGCAAAGGACTGATGAGAATTAACGGCGAGGAGAGGGAAATCGGCCCCGGCGACGGCATCGCCATCCTGCCGGGTCAGAGGCACAATGCCACCAATACCGGCAAGTCAGACCTGGTCATCCTGTGCTGCTGCTGTCCGGCCTATGAGCACGAAGACACCGTTATGACGCAGTGAGTGGCTGACGTTTCCTGTGCCAGCTGCCTCTCCGGCACTCGGTCTTCCGGATACGGAATGGCCGTCATAGCTGTCGCCCTTGGGTCGTGACGGGCCCACACCTTGACATCCAATTGAGCTTGACGTAAGCTTGCGCCACTCGCCGGTGGCGGAACTGGCGGCGGGCTGTGCTTCTGACGAGACCTGTGCGAATGAAGCCTACAGTTGACCGAAGGAGGTGAACATGGCAGAGCTCAAGGATGGCTGTGTCCAACCAGCAAAAGGGCCGCTCTTGCCTGCGGCGGAAGCTGCCCCGGGAGAAAGAACCGCACCTGTAGAGGGGGTCAGAAAGATGGTAGCACGGGTTGGAGGCGAGGCAATCGATTTCGAGGCCACTGCCTTTGTGGCGGATGCGGGCTTCAAACCAGTCAAGCTCTCCGACTACAAAGGGAAGTGGATAGTCATCTGTTTCTATCCCGGGGACTTCACCTTTGTCTGACCGACGGAACTGGCGGCGGTCGCCGCCCTGTACGGAGAGTTCAAGCAGTTGGGGGTCGAAGTACTGGCGATGAGCACCGACAGCCGCTTCATCCACAAGATGTGGCAGGAACACGAGCTGTCGAAGATGGTCGACGGTGGTGTGCCGTTTCCCATGCTGTCGGATGCTGGCGGCAAGATTGGTGCCATCTACGGGGTATATGACGAGGCTGCCGGAGTGGACATAAGGGGCCGCTTCATCATTGACCCGGATTTCGTCATCCGTGCGATGGAAGTGCTCACGCCGGAGGTGGGGCGAAATCCGGTTGAGTTGCTCCGACAGATCAAGGCGTTCCAGCATGTGAAGGCTACGGGTGAGGTCACGCCATCGGGCTGGCAGCCTGGGGACGTTACGCTCAAACCAGGACCGGCTCTGGTGGGCAGGGTGTGGGAGGTGTGGAAACCCTAGCGGAGCGTGATAACGGACGGTCGAGCCGGTCGTTTGGGGCCAGGCGAGAGGCCGGCCTCAGTACCGTCTATTCTATAACCCCCTTGGTGCTCGGGGTCTGACCGGCAATGCGCTGGTCTATGCCGGTGGCGGCATCCAGCGCCCGCCCCAGCGCCTTGAAAACCGCCTCGGCCTTGTGGTGCTCGTTGATGCCGGCGAGCACCCTGGCATGGAGGTTCATCTTCGCTTCGATGGCGAAGCTCTCCAGGAAATGACGCACCAGGTCGCTTTCCAGATCGCCGATCTTCTTCCTCTTGAGAGGAACGTCAATCACGGCGTATCCCCTGCCGCCGATATCCACCGCCACCATCGCCAGCGCCTCATCCATGGGCACCACGGCATGCCCCATCCTCTTGATGCCCTTCTTCTCTCCAAGGGCCTGGCCGAGGGCCTTGCCCAGTGATATGGCCACGTCCTCCACCACGTGATGCTGGTCCCATCCCGAGGCTTGAATCTTTATGTCAAATAAACCATGCGGGGCTAGCTGGGTGAGCAGATGGTCGAACATCTTCGAGCCGGTTGCGATGTCGAACCTGCCGCTGCCGTCGAGGACGAGCTCGATGGCTATCTTGGTCTCGCTGGTCTCGCGGGTGACGGTGGCCGTTCGTTTACCCACTGCCTTTTCCTCCTATCTCCTGCAGCGCTTCCATGAGAGCGTCAGTATGCTCCGGCTTGCCCACGCTGATGCGAAGCGAGTTCTTCAACAGGGGCGTGTCGAAGTAGCGAATGAAGATGCCCTTCTTCTGCAACTCCTGGTGTATGGTGCGCGCGTCCCCGTCGAGCACGGCGCAGTAGATAAAATTGGCCGCGGACGGTCGCGGCTCGAGGAAGTCGATATCCCGTAGCCTGGCCAGAAGGCGCTCCCTCTCGGCGACGATGGCTCTCACCGTGTCCTTTAGATAGTCTATGTCGGCGAAAGACTCCTGAACCGCAACCTGAGCTGCCGCGTTCACGTTGTACGGTTGTTTGATTTTCAGGAGATGGTCAACCACTATGCTGGGGAATATCCCGTAGCCGATTCGCAGACCGGCAAGGCCGGCCCACTTGCTCAGGCTGCGCAGGACAATCAGGTTCTGGTACTGCGGGACCAGGGGCGCAACGGTAACCCCGCTGAACTCGTGATATGCCTCATCGACCACCACGACGATGCCTGTCTCCACCAGTTCGAGGATGTCGCTCTCCGCAGTGATGTTTCCCGTCGGGTTGTTTGGCGATGCGATGAATACCACCTTCGCTCTTGCGTCGATAGCGGCTTTGACTCCGGCGACGTCGACGCCGTAGCCCTCGTCACGGGGCACGTCGACCACCTCTCCCCCGCATACTTCGGTGCAGAAGGAGTACATGCCGAAGGTAGGGACGCAGTTGAGCACCCGTTCCCCGGGGTTGAGGAAGAGACGCAACACCAGGTCGATGAGCTCATCGCTGCCGGCGCCGGCCAGGATATGCTCCGCACCGACGCCAACGTACCCTTCCAGGGTGTGGCGCACCTCTCGCTGCTCCGGGTCGGGGTAGATATTGTAGAACGGGTAGGCGGAGAGGGCGGTCCTCACCCGTGGCGAACAGCCGTAGGGGTTCTCGTTCCCGTCCAGCTTCATCACTCCCTCTATGGGGATGCCGGCTTCCTCGCTGAGCACGTCGAGGGGTACGATTGGCTGGTAGGCGGCCAGGCGCAGCAAGTCGCCCCTGATCATCTTCTCAATGCTCCGGTCAGAGGAGCCCATCACTCCGTTCTCCTTCCCTTGTCGAGTCGCATCTCCACCGCCCGTGCGTGAGCGGTGAACCCTTCGGCCCTGGCGATGGTCGAGGCTATCGGCCCGAGTCGCTTCAGGTCCGCGCTGCTCGAGGCAACCACGCTGGTGAGCTTGAGGAAATCGGCGACTCCGAGAGGCGAGCGAAAGCGGGCTGTGCCCCCCGTAGGCATGACGTGGCTCGGCCCGGCGGCGTAGTCACCCAGGGTCTCAGGCGTGGATTCCCCGACGAAGATCCCCCCGGCATTGCGCACTCTCTCCACCAGGGATGGGGCGTCACGCACCATCAGGGAAAGGTGCTCCGGGGCGTAGAGATTCGCCAGCTCCAGTGCCTGGTCGATGCCGTCGACCACGATTATGATGCCCTGTCGCTCGATCGACTGTCGGGCAATCTCGGCTCTCTCTATCTCTTTGAGTTGTCGCTCCACTTCGTCGCTTGTCTCTTCAGCCAGCGCGGACGAGGTGGTGACCATGACAGCGGAGGCGAGAACATCATGCTCGGCTTGCGCCAGAAGGTCGGCGGCACACAGAGCCGGACTTGCCGTTTCATCCGCCACAATCACCGTCTCGGTCGGCCCGGGCAGGCCGTCGATATCCACCGTCCCGTAGACCATCCTTTTCGCCAGAATGACGAAGAGCCCCCCTGGCCCGCACACCTTGTCGACCTTGGGGACGGACTCGGTGCCGTAGGCGAGAGCGGCTATGGCCTGGGCACCCCCCATTCTGAACACCCGGTCCACCTGGGCGATGTCCGCCGCCACCAGCGTGGACGGTGGAACCCGGCCGCCTTCCTTCGGTGGTGTGGCAATGATGACCTCCGCGACCCCGGCCACCCTGGCGGGGATGGCGGTCATCAGCACGGTCGATGGATAGGCTGCCGTGCCTCCGGGCACGTAGATGCCGACTCGCTCTATGGGACGCACCACCTGCCCCAGGCCACCCTGGCTGAACTCCTGGAAGCCGTGGCTCATCTGCTGCTGGTGGAAGGAGCGAACCTGCTCGGCGGCGGTGCGAAGAGCGGAGGCAAGCTCGCCGTCGACTTCCTCGTGGGCTTGCCTGCGTTCCGCGCCGCCCACCTCCAGGGACTCCGGTTCCACCCCATCGACCCTGCGTATGTAGTCGAGAAGGGCGGCATCTCCCTTCTCGCGCACATCGGTCACAATCCGCGCGACCGCCTCGTCAGGGGTCAGGTCCTTCCCGAAAACGTCCCTTATCCTCTGACGCATCCCTGGCGGGATTGTGGCTGGCTCAAGCGAGGACCGCCGCAGCGCCGCCTTTGCCTCGTCGATATCTCTAATGATTCTCACCCAGATACTCCCTGGCCAGCGCCACCGATTGTGCTATCGCCTTCTCTCTGAACGCGACGAGTCTCTCCGGGGTGACGTACTGGACAATCCACTCAAGGCTGTCGTCCATTGAGGAGAAGAACTCGTCCAGTTGCGTCTCGTCGACATTCATGCGGTGAAGGAGATATCGTCGGGCGAAGAGAGGGAAAAGGGCCAGGTTCGGCTCCCGAATCGCCGCCGAACACACGAAGTCCCGCCACTGAGTCATCACATGCCTGTCGACGAGGCCGAGCGGGTCGATAGGCTCCCAGTCACGCACAGTAGCACGAATCGCCTCCATGGCCGTCCTGTCCTCTCGCTCTCGACGGTCGAGCTCGTACTGGACCAGCTTGTCCATCATATTGGCCATCGCGTTTTCCCCCAGAAGGGAGGATTTGCCGAACAGCGGCCTGTAGACATCCAGTATCCATATCTCGTCGGTGATGAGATGGGAGAGATACCCCGCGACGAGAGACTTGACTTCATCGTCCAGCCCGTCCGCATCGGCAAGCTCAGGATGGACCTCGAAGATGCGCTCTGTGCCACTGTGGTATTCCTCACTATCAAGGTCGAAGAAGTGGGTCTCCTCGCGGCGAAGGCTGGTCACAATCTGAATATCAGGCAAAGTGGCGCCAATAGCGTACCCCCCCATACAGCGGTCTACGATGGGGTGCTGAAGCTGCGCCGCTGCTTCCTTGACGACTGCCAGATGCAGACCAAGCGGTGGCATCTCCTAACCTCGATCCTCCACCAGCACAATGGACTCTTGCGGTTCGCCCTCTGCTTCTGACTGGACCCGCCGCAGGCCCGGCCAGGGCTTTGCGGCGAACGGTGCCTGGCACGGCCCGCCCCCATGGTCCACGAGTGGCGGCCACCGGTGAAGGCCGCGCCGCTCAGCCTCCTCCGGCTGTTTGTTCCAGAATCCCGACGATGTGGTCCAGCCTGTCCCTCTTCGCGGGGTCGGACACGGCGTTTCTGTTGCTGATGAGGCACGCCGAAGACTCGAAGAGAGTATCGATCACCCTGAGTTCGTTTGTTCTCAGTGTCTTCCCGGTCTCCGTATTCTCGATAAGCACATCCGCGTCTTCGGGCAGAAACGCCTCGGTCGCTCCCCAGGTAGGAATGATCCTGTAGCCCTCCAGGTGCTTGTCCCGTGCATACCTGTCGGCGATGTTGACGTATTCCGAAGCTATCCGAATCTTCCGGGCCAGCTTGCCTAGCTGGCCCCTCAGTTGACCGTCACCGGAGATGGGCAGAGCTTCGCTGACGACGGCGACAATGGTCACCCGCCCAATACGCAGGTTCAGCAGCTTCTCTACTGGACTGGACGGAAACCGGTAGAGATGGTCGCGGAGCCAGTCTTCGCCGGTGATTGCCAGGTCGAAATTCTCGTTGGCTACCTGGAGCGGCATATCTTGAGGCCTGATCACCTTCACGGTGACGCCGTCAATCCCTATAGTGGGGCGGCGGGTCTTCAGTGGTTCACGGTAGTCGCCAAAATCGATGCCGGCCTCCTCCAGAAGCCGCATGGTGTGGCGCTGCTGGTGTCCGTCGGGAAGGGCAAGCCGGAGCGCGCTGTCCTGCTGGCGTGGTCTCTTGCTCTTTCCGCTCACAATGAAGGGCATTAGCTCCTGCCCCACCGTCCTTGTGTCCTGGGTGCGCAGGTGAGCAAGGAGCCGGCTCATATTGGCTTTGGCCAGGCTGTGCCGGTTGGCCACAAGAACGGCACCCGATGATAGAATCGTCGCCAACGGCAGCAGGTCGTACGTGGCGAAGCTGCTCGCTGAGCTGGCAGCGATTATCGCCAGATCAGCGCCTTCTGGCGGGTACACTTCGGCAGCTCCCCAGACCGGTAGAACGCTGAATCTCCTCAACCTCTGGCTCAGGGCGAAGGACTCGGCCAGGTTCTGATACTCACTGACAATACGCACGCATTCGTAGCCATTGTTGATGTCGGCAACGGACGATATCCCCGCGCGTCCGCTGGCAACTACGTACAGGTCGTTCCTGCCATAGCCCAACTCACCGACCTTGACCAGGTCGCCGCTGGGATACTTGGCCAGCAACTCCTGTACCCAATCGAGACCGCACACCCCCAGGTCGTAGTTGCCTATGGCCACCTGTATCGGTATGTCCTTCTCCTGAAATACCTTGGGGAACAGGTCGGGGAATCTGGATGACTTGGGCCGGTAGGAGCGCGACTTCTCGTCGTATCCGGAGAGACCCAGCCCCGCTTCCTCCAGCAAGGACGCTGTCTGCTTGAGCAACCGTCCCTTGGGAAGTGCCAGCTTCACTTGGATTCCTCCATGACCTTGACCATATCGGCTTCGGAGACGGCCTTGCTCTTCTTGCCCGTTGCCTGGTCCACCAGACTCAATGCGCCGTCCTTGGCCATGGATAGAAGCCATCGACAACCGGGAGGGGTCGCCTTGCCCAGGTCCAGTTCCGCGACGCGCCCGGCGTCACGCAGCCGGCCGGCGATCTCCAGAGCAGCCTTCAAGTCACTCACATCGGTGCTCGCCGGCCTGACCAGGACTCCCCGTTCGGAGACCGGCTCCATCTTCAGCAGGGCCATCAACCGGTTCACATACAGGGCAAACCCTGACGCCGGGACGGCCGGGCCACCCACCAGCGGAATCAGGTCGTCGTACCTTCCCCCTCCACCCACTCTCTGGCCGCCGGCATAGAACTGGAACATCAGTCCGGTGTAGTACTCGAAGCCCCTCCCCGAGGTGACGTCGATCTCGTAGCTGCAGTCCATGGCGCTGAGCAGTTCAGTGATGCGTGTCAGGTCGTCCAGGCTGGTGCTGAATTTGGGCCGGTACTTGCCCAGGAGCGCTCTGACGTTCTCCAGGAAGCCGGGTGAGTCGCCCTTAACATCCAGCAGGAGGGCAAGCGCTCTGGACAGCTCAGCCTTCCTCGTCTTTATCTCGCCCAGCGCCCCGATGTCCCCTTCCAGGACCCGGTCGAATACCTCGGTCTGTTCCGCCGCCCCCAGCCCCAGTTCGGCGAGAAGCGCCTTGATCAGGCCAGCGTGAGACAAGCTCACCATCAGTGGGCCTACGCCTAGCGTGGTGAGCACCTCTGTGGCAAGAAGCAACAGCTCAACGTCAGCCAGCGGCCGGCTGCTGCCGATCAGCTCAGCGCCGCATTGCCACCTTTCCCTGCGTTCCGTTCCCGTCTCCTCGAAGGTGAAGCTGTTCTCCACGTAGAAAAGCTTCGTTATGGCAGCGCTCTCCAGGTTCTCCAGATAGAGCCTGGCAACGGGGATAGTGCCATCGGGTCGCAGCACCACCCTCTCCCCGCTCCACCCATCCCAATCAAGGAAGGAATAGACCCTGCCAAGCATGGCCGGCGTCAGCGTTCCGCTGGCGGTGAACAGGTGGAGGTACTCCAGGGTTGGGGTTCTTATCTCCCCATAGCCCCGTTTCAGGCACGAGCTTCGGAACACCTCCTCGATATGTCGGAACTTGACCATATCGCCGGGAAGCAGGTCCGTCATCCCCTTGCACTTGAACACTTTCATCTTTGTCGAGCCTCGCGAAGCTGAGGCTATTCTACATCAATTACCCCTACCCTTCAACGCTGGGCAGTGCTCTCCGAAGGCGCTCGTTTGTAAAACCGGCTTGACGCAACTATAATCTGCCTGTATACGCGTCGGTGGCATTCGCTATGAGAAGACTGTGGCTTCTGGTTGTAGCACTTGGACTGTTGGTGCTCCTTCTGTCGGGAGAGGCGAGCGCACAGAGTTCGCATGTCGACGTCCTGCGGGTGAAAGGGGCTATCACCCCGGTGCTTTCGGGCTACGTAGACCGAGGGATCAGGGTTGCTGAGCAGGACGGGGCCGTCGCGTGCATCATTGAGATGGATACGCCCGGTGGGCTGGACACCGCCATGCGCGATATCGTGCAGAGCATACTGGAGGCCGATGTCCCGGTGGCGGTGTACATACCGACGGGGGCTAGGGCGGCTTCAGCAGGGGCCTTCATCACCATGGCGGCGCACGTTGCTGTCATGGCGCCGGCAACGGAAATCGGCGCTGCTCATCCCGTTGCCATCGGCGAGGATGGCATGGATGAGACCATGGCGGAGAAGGTGGTGAACGACGCCGTAGCCTACATCAGGAGCATTGCCGAGACACGGGGACGAAACGCTGACTGGGGTGAGGAAGCGGTGCGCGAGAGCAGGTCAAGCGCAGCTTCGGAGGCTCTGGAGCTCGGGGTCATCGATATCGTTGCCGACGACATGGGCGACCTGCTGGCCCAGATCGATGGGTGGGAGGTGACGCTGCTGGGTGGCGAGGTTGTCACCCTCGAGACCGAGGGTGCGAGCGTGAATTACGTTGACATGGGGGCACTGGAGCGCTTCCTCTTCACCATCAGCGACCCCAACATAGCCTACATCCTCCTGAGCATCGGGATGCTCGGGATACTGCTGGAGCTGTTCAATCCGGGAGCCATTTTCCCCGGGGTCGTCGGGGCCATCTGCCTTCTGCTCGCTTTCTACGCTCTTGGGATGCTTCCCGTGAACTATGTTGGTATAATACTGATACTGCTCGCCTTCGCGCTCTTCATTGCTGAGCTGTTCACTGCAACGAACGGGCTGTTGAGTTTGGGAGGTATAGCTTCGTTGACCATAGGCTCGATGATCTTGATGACCGATCCGCTGTTTGGCATCAACCCCGGTCTCATCGCCGCGGTAGTCATCGTTGTCACCGCCTTCTTCATCTTCGTCATCGCGTCGGTCCTGCGCACTCATCGAACACGGCAGCAGACAGGGCGAGATGCAATGGTGGGTATGGTGGGGGTGGCAAGAACACCACTTGACCCGAAGGGCCGGGTGTTCGTTCATGGCGAACTGTGGGAGGCGACGCTGGACGAGGGTAGGGTCGAGCCGGGAGAGGAGGTGCTGATAACCAAGGTGGAAGGATTGAGACTCCGGGTAACGAGGAATAAGCCGGAAGGAGGATAAATATGGGCGATATCATTGTCTATGTCGTAATAGCCATACTGGTGCTTTTCCTGCTCACGTCTGCGATAAAGGTCGTCTACCAGTACGAGGCGGGCGTTGTGTTTCGGTTGGGGCGACTGCAGAGCACAAGGAAGCCCGGGCTGCGCTTCATTATACCCTTCATCGACCGCATGCGTAAGGTGGACACGCGCGTTGTGACCATGGATGTCCCCTCGCAGGAGGCGATCACCAGGGACAACGTCACCCTCAAGGTGAATGCGGTGGTCTACTTCAGGGTGATGCACCCGGAGCAGGCAGTGATCGAGGTCTATGACTACAGGCTGGCCACCTATCAGATTGCCCAGACCACGCTGAGAAGCGTGCTCGGCCAGTCGGAGCTTGACGAGCTGCTGGCGCACCGCGACAAGATCAACGCGCAGCTTCAGCAGATCATCGATGACCAGACGGAGCCGTGGGGGATCAAGGTGAGCGTGGTCGAGGTCAAAGACGTGGAGCTTCCCTCGACAATGCAGCGGGCCATGGCGGCCCAGGCTGAGGCGGAACGGGAGAGGCGAGCCAAGATCATCCACGCCGAGGGTGAGCTACAGGCCTCGGAGAAGCTGGCTCAGGCAGGCGCGGTCATCGGCGCTGAGCCGACAACGCTGCAACTGCGCTATTTGCAGACTCTCACTGAGATTGCCACAGAGAAGACGCAAACGCTGGTATTCCCCATTCCTCTGGACATGCTCAGTGCCTTCATGCCAAAGAAGAAGTAAACCGCGATTCCGATTGAGGGGCAGGCCGAACATAGCCTGCCCCTTGCTCTTTCTGGCCTCTGCCATGTACCTGGGTACGGAGGGGGAATGTCTGAACGAGCGGGGTACGCCGGTAGCATTCTACGCGTGGACCTTTCAAGCGGGGATGTCAGCACAGTCCCAACCGCTCTCTATGCAGACCTCTTCCTCGGGGGAAGGGGCATAGCGGCAAAGATATACTGGGACGAAGTGCCCCAAGGCGCGGCGCCTTTCGACCCGGACAGCATCCTTGTCTTCGTGACAGGCCCCATTGCCGGGGTCCCCGGTTTCGCCGGTTCTCGATGGCAGGTCTGCGGAAAATGCCCCGTCAACAACAGGTTCTCCTACTGCAATCTCGGCGGCTCGTGGGGCGCTGAACTCAAGTTCGCCGGCTACGATGGCCTCGTGGTTCGTGGGAAGGCGGATAGCCCCGTCTATCTGTGGATTGAAGATGGCAGTGTGGAGGTGAGGGACGCGAGCCATCTCGCTGGCCAGGGAGCCATCCAGTGTCGTGAGAAGCTGAAGGGCGAGTTGGGCAAATCGGCTCGGGTGGTGACCATTGGCCCGGCCGGTGAGAACATGGTGAGCTTCGCTACCCTGCTGGCCGACAACGATGCCACCGGCTCCAGCGGGTTGGCGGCGGTGATGGGCTCCAAGAACCTGAAGGCGGTCGCGGTAAGAGGGAGCAAGAGAAGGCTCGAGATCGCCGACCCGGACAGGGCCAGTGAGCTGAGGCAGCACCTGCGTCGAGAGTTCAAGAGCAGACCGGGTGAGTTCTCGGCTGTGATACCTGCGGTGCCAGACCCGGACAAGCTCAAGAAGGACGTATGCTTTGGCTGCATCAGCGGCTGCATGCGCGTGAACTACACGTCGGCGAGCGGCATGACGGGGAAGTTCCAGTGTCAGGCAGGTCTCTTCTATCAGGTTCGGGCTCAACGCTACTATGGCGAGCTCAACGAGGTCCCCTTTGAGGCGAACAAGCTTTGTGATGAGTATGGCCTGGACACTCGGGCGACAGAGACCATGATTATGTGGCTGTCCCGATGCTATCAGGCGGGAGTGCTGACAGAGGAGCAAACCGGCCTGCCCCTTTCGAGGCTCGGGAGCCGGGAGTTCATCGAGACACTGCTGCGCACGGTATCGCACCGCGATGGGTTTGGCGATGTTCTGGCCGAAGGCACGCACGGGGCGGCGGCGTCCCTTGGCAGCGAGGCGCAGGCACTGCTGACGGACTACATCACACGGACAGACTCCAACCCTGTCTACGGGCCCAGGCTCTACATCACCACCGGCCTCTTCTGGGCCATGGAACCGCGACTGCCGATACAACAGCTTCATGAGATTAGCGGGCTGGCGATGATGTGGGCTGCCGGGCAAATGGGCGCGGCTGAGACCAGCATCTCCTCGGAACTCATACGGGGCATAGGCAGGCGGTTCTGGGGTGGGGAGATAGCTGCCGACTTCTCCACGTATGAAGGGAAGGCGCTGACCGCATCGAGGATCCAGGACCGGCAGTATGCCAAGGAATGCCTCATTCTGTGCGATTTCAGTTGGCCGGTCCTGCACAGCGGGCTCTCTGAGGACCGCGTGGGCGACCCCACGCTGGAGAGTCAGGTCTGCGCCGCGGTAACGGGCAGGGATGTGGACGAAGATGGTCTGTACAGGATTGGGGAGAGGGCCTTCAACCTGCAGCGCGCCATTCACGCCAGGGAGGGACACAGAGGCAGGGACTTCGATTCGCTGGAGGAATTCAACTACACCGTGCCTCTGAAGGGCGACTTCGGCAACCCGGACTGTATCGTTCCCGGCAAAGACGGCGAGGTGTTCGAGAGAAAAGGGATGGTCGTCGACCGCGAGCAGTTCGAGAAGATGAAAGACGAGTACTATGAGATACGCGGCTGGGATGTGCCTACCGGTCTTCAAACAAGGGCCAGGTTGGAGCAGTTGAGTCTGGAAGACGTTGCCGAGGAGCTTGAGAGAACCGGCCTTCTGGCCTAGGGATTGTCCTTCCTGAGCGTGACCTCACCCGCCATCACGGTCCGCAGCCTGCCGTCCAGGCAGCGCAGCAGCAGATTTCCATCCTTGTCGACCGATTCGGCGCGCCCTTCCCACACCTCATTGCCCCGCTTGACTGCCACCTCTTTCCCCAGGGTCTCCAGTCGCCGCCGCCATTCCTGCTGAATCGGCTCGCCGTGACGCAGCGCGAGACAGAGGTCTTCGAACTCGTGGAGTAGCGACTGGAGCGCGTCAAGGCGGGAAACCTCATGGCCGGCCATCTCTCTGATGCTGGTAGCCGTCTGCGATATCTCAGCCATTGACGAAGGGTCGAGATTGACATTGAGGCCAATGCCCACGATGGCGGACTTCACTTCGTCTCCGTGGACGTCGCTCTCAATGAGCGCGCCACTCACCTTCTTGCCATCGATGAGCACATCGTTGGGCCATTTCAGGACCGGCTTCAGGTCGGTGAGCTTCTCGATGCTCTGGGCAACGGCGAGAGCTGCAATCATGTTGAGCAGTCGAAGCTCCTCAATCCCGGGATAGAGGATAACGGAGACGAGAACGCTGTCCTCCGGCGACGATACCCACTTGCGGCCGAGGCGGCCGCGGCCGGCGGTCTGGTGGTCGGCTATGACGATGGTCCCTTCCCGCGCGCCGTCTTTAGCCGCTTGCTTCGCCACGTCCTGGGTGGACGAGGTGACGGGATAGTAGAGAGTCTTCTGGCCTATGAAACTCGTTCCCAGATACTCGTCAAGAGAGGTTGAATACATCTGATTCGCCACGGCACATACGGACAACCGGCCAAGCAAACCTGTAAGCCGAGTTCTGTTCCCCGACGGCGTCGGGGCGGTGACCATCTATCTAGCCCTGATGTCACCATCAGGGTCAAGCGACCTACCCGGGGGTTCTAACGAGGCCGGGCGTCCTCTTCCCCGCTATTCGGTCTTGCTCCGAGGGGGGTTTACCCTGCCTCCGATGTCACCATCGGAGCGGTGAGCTCTTACCTCGCCATTTCACCCTTGGCCGCTTACCGCGGCCGGTGTGTTTCTGTGGCACTTTCCGTCCCTGACGATTTGCACCGCCAGGGCCTGGGCGTTACCCAGCCCCCTGCCCGGTGGAGCTCGGACTTTCCTCCCCGATTGTAATCGGAGCGGTCACCCGGTTCACCTGGCCGGATAACAAGTTTACTATTCGGACGGGCTTATGTCAAACGAAGCAGTGGTGCTTCAGGCGACGTGCAGTCCTGTGCTTGACCGCTATCCCCGCCGCAGCGCTTTGCGGCTCAGCGCGTCTGCTGCCGTGTTTTGCTCTCTCGGGATATGGGCCACATGACACGACTGAAATGCTGTCATCAACTGTCGCGTCTTCTCGAAGAGCGGCTTGAGGTCGGGGCTTCTCACCCGGTACTCGCCCTTGAGCTGCTTCACCAGGAGTTCGGAATCGGACCTGAGTTGGACGTGCTCCGCCTGGAGCCGGGCTGCTTCCCGAAGACCCGTGATGACAGCCTTGTATTCCGCCTGGTTGTTGGTGGCGTGGCCAATGAAATGTGACGCCTCGAATATCACCGCTCCCGATTCATCAAGGATGACGACGCCTGTGCCGGCGGGCCCGGGGTTGGGCTGAGCACCGCCGTCGGTATAGATGGTTACGCGTTTCGCCATAGGCCAGCTACAGCCTGAGCTTGGTTTCCACGTGGTCGTCGTAGACCACGATCCGGTCGATGAGGTGTTGCAGGAGCGCCTTCCTCTGCGACGGGCTCAGGTTATCCCACCGCTGTTGAACCTCCTGCAGCATCTCCAGCGCATGTTCGCCGCGCTGCTGGAGGGTTATCTGCTGCTTTGCTTCAGCCTGGAGAAGGGCGATTCTTCTCTCCAGAAGACGCCTCTCCCAGACCAGGTCCCCCGCCACGCGGCGGAGGTCTTCCAGCCCTGTAGCGCCCTCCGCAGCCTGGTCGAGAACCTCTCGGAATTTGCGGTCCACAGCCTTCAGCCTGCTATCGAGGCGAGGTCTCGCTGAGGCTTCACCACCCGTATCGTGCTCGCCGGCCAACCTTTTCACCGCTTCAACAGTGCCAATACTCCTCAGTGTATCGAGAACGGTACGCTCCAGGTCATCGGCTCTCCTGGTATGGTACTGGCATATGCTCTGGTTGGTCCTGGACTGGCACTGATAGTAGCGGTAGTTCCCTTTTCTCGTGCCGTCCTTCTTGAGGGTTGTCCAGGTCTGGCTGCGGTTCACTCCGATCATCTTGTTGTCACAGTAGCCGCAGCGAGCCAGGCCCGAAAGCAGGAAGGGCGACCTCTCGCCACGTGCTGCCGGCCTGGTCTTGGAGGTAAGCCGTTCCTGTACCTTGGCGAAGGCCTGATGGTCGATTATCGGTTTGTGGCTATCCGGTACCCTGAAACCGAAACGAGACGACGTGCCCAGGTATGCCCGGTTGCGCAGGATATCGCGGATGCCGACGATGCTCCACAGGCCGCCTCTTCTCGTGGTGATACCCTGCTCGTTCAAGTAGCGGGCGATAAGGCGCACCCCCATTTTCTTCTCCAGGTACAGCCGATAGATGAGACTCACCGTGGGAGCCTCTTCGGGGACGATCTCCAGTCTCTTGTCCGCGCCAAGCCGGTATCCGTAGGGTGGTTTGCCCAGTCCCTTTCCCCTCACCGCCCTGAGCTTCATCGCCTCACTGACAGCGACCCCGCTCTTCTCTCGCTGGAGCTGGGTGGACCAGAGCTGCAGGACAGCCTCCAAAGCGCCGGCCAGCTCTTCATCCATGGAAAGAACGGTCACTCCGAGAGCATCAAGCTCGATCAAGCGGTACATCCGTTCCTGCACGTCGTGGTGAAGGTGGTCGAGGCTTTGCACTACCACGGTAGCTTCCTGGCCGTCTCTCCTGATGTAGCTGAGCATGCGCTGGTATTCGGTCGGGCCAGGCCCGCCTGCGGGTTCGCCCTCGACAAAGGTCGTTGTCGGCTGGTATCCACGCTCCAGGCACAAGCGCTCGAAGCCTTTCTCCTGCTCGGCCAGGGATGGCGAGTCTTCAGTCTCCTCGGTCAGTCTGAAATAGCCGATGGTTCTCATGGCCTAGCTCACGTAGAGAATCCTCTCACAACTGCCACATTGGACCAGATCCTGACTTCCCCGTGCCCGCTGCAGCTCTCTGGTGGGCAGGACGATTCGACAGCCCTGACACATGCCCTGCTCGACCTTGGCCACCGCCCTGCCCTGCCGCTTCGTGCGCAGTTCCTCATACAGCTTGAGGCTTGCCGCATCGACCCGCGACACCAGGTCCTGTCTCCTCTGCTCAAGGGTGGCCAGGGCCGCAGTCACTTCATCGCGTTCCCGGGAGAGTTCGGCCTGCTCCCGTTGCCATTCCTTCTCAAGCGTGTCCACCTCTCGACCGGTGACCGCCACGGTCTCCTTCGAGGCTTCCACCTCTGTCATTATGTCGAGTACCTTGTCCTCTTCCTCCCTGCCTCGCTTCTTCAGGTGCTGCACCTGCTCCTGCATGCCTGCCAGTTCCTTGGGGTTGCTCACCGAGCCGCCGTAGAGTTTGCCCTCCAGCGTGGCAACCTTGGTGCGCAGGTCCTCGACAACCCATTCACCTTCGTGCTGGCTCGCGCTCAGCTCATCAAGGCGCTTCTTCTCGCTGGCGAGCCTGGCACGGGCCTCGTCGACAACCTGGCTCTGTCCCAAACGAGACTCGATGTGAGCAAGCGCCTCTCGCTTGGACTCTATTTCCAGGTCGACCTCCTGGAGCTCGTACAACTGCCTTCCCTTGCTCACCTCATATCCTCTGGCGCCATTCTAGTTTGGCGGCGAGAACCTGTCAACAAAAGCGACAAAAAAACCCCCTGACCAGTCAGGGGGTGAATGCTCTGGTGGGCCCGGTAGGATTCGAACCTACGACCAATCGGTTATGAGCCGATCGCTCTGCCGCTGAGCTACGAGCCCGTGGCGGCAACTCTGAGCCGAAGCCCAACCGTCTCACGCTATCCTGCAATATCGTCCTAGCAGTCTCATCAACGGAAGGTCATCCCGGTTGCCGACATCGAAAATGCTGAGAAGATGCTCACCGTGGCGCGAACGCAGGCGTTGTTCGCCTGCCACCAGGGTCTTTGAACAACAGAATGCTATCACTTTCACCTGGCGTTGGCAAGTAGGGGTGGCGAATCTCGTATGTACATGCCGGCCGCCGTTGCGCGCTGTGGTCGGCGTACTCGGGGCTGCGACTGGCATGTCTTCTCAGCCTGGAGGCCTTTGCAGGGTGCCCTCAGCCACCTTCTCCACATATCCCATCCCGAAACGAGCGTCGAGGAGCAAGTCTCTGAAGGCTGACACATTGGCGTGCCTGTTCATGAGGGATCGAAAGATGCCGGCCGCGCTGACGTCACCAAAAAGGCGAAAGCCGACGATGCGGTCATCTTGAAGATACAGCTTGCGAAGGTTGGAACCTCGGCGCACGCGCAGTTCCTCACCTTCCATCTGTCCTGCGGCAATCACGGGCAGTCCAAGGTGTTTGAGGCTGTTCATGCTGTCCGCTCCCTCATAGGGGAGGTCCCACCCCATGAGGTTGTAGGCGGCAGTGCGGCCCTGCGCCACCGCGTTGGGGAAATTTGCGTGGACGGAGCGCTGACCTGTGATGCGGTTCGAGGTAGCGGCCACATCTCCTGCAGCGTAGACGTCCGGTACGTTTGTCCGCAGATGGTCGTCCACCACTACTCCCCAGTCCGTCTGTATGTCGGAGCCTTCGAGGCAATCGATGTTGGGTTTCAGGCCGGTTGCGGCAATCATCAGGTCCGCAGTCACAGTATCGCCTGCCTTCGTCTCCACGGCTTCGGCGCGTTCTTTGCCAACGAACGCCACTGCGTCAGCGTCTGCGCCGAGTCGCACGTCTATCCGGCGCTCACGCATCATGGCCAACACCAACTCAGACGTCTCCGGGTCCAGCATGCCGCGCATAACCCGTGACCTTACCAGTTGCGTCACTTCCAGGCCAAGGTCTGCCAGGAGGAGAGCAATCTCGACGCCGACGAAGCCGGCCCCTACGACAATGATGCTTCGGACATGCCCTTCGCGCACTCGGGTCATGAGTTCACTCGCTGCGGAAAGGGACTTGAAGTTGTACACGCCGGGTTTGTCCTCGCCGGCCAGGGGCGCGTACAGCCGAGCACCCATGGCGAGCACTGCCCGATCGTACGTGAGGGATTCTCCATCATCAAGGTGGACCTGCTTGCGATCAGGGGCAATGGCGCTCACTGTCGTGGCGGGGCGGTAGTCCACCCCGAGCCTCTCGGCGACATCCTTGCCCTTCCAGAAGTGCACTTCCCGTCCGGTGGAGAAGTACTCGAGCATCGCCGGTGGTGAGTAGGGAGGGAAGGGCTCACCGGAGCACATGACGATCTCCGCTTGTGGATCGTACTGACGCACCGTCTCGGCGACGGTGACTCCGGCGGGCCCCGCTCCGACTATGACGATTCTCATTGCCGCTTGCCCCGCTCTCTTATGTAGACCCGGGCCCTGGCATTGCGATACTCTCCGGCTCGACGAAGGGCAGGCCGAGACCCTTACGCTTGTTCTCGATGTGGCGTCGAATGAGGATCGCCGCCTTCTCCGGGTCGGGCTCCACCATGAAGCCCGCTCCTACCGCGTCTTCCAGCCCCTTCACCAGCAGATTGACCACGTTGGGACTGCCGAAGATGGGCGGCTGGACGCCCAGCACCGTGCTGATGCCTGATGCGACGACGTAGCATCCGATGGAGACCGCCTTCTCCGAATACCACTCCGGCGCGGCACCGCACAATGGTAGAGCGCTTATGTCCACGCCAAGGAAGTCGGCCAACGCGCCGGCCAGCACGAGAATGCGGACGTTGTCCACGCAGGAACCCATGTGCAGCACCGGCGGGATACCGAGTGACTTGCACACGGCGCTGAGCCCCGGTCCCGCCAGGTCTGCTGCCTGGGGAACCATGTGGGCAGCCTTGGCGTTGGCGACCGCCGCACAGCCCGTCACCACTACCAGGATGTCGTTCTCGATGAGCCTGCGTGTGAGGGTGATGTGCCCGTAGTCATGCTTGATCTTCGGGTTGTTGCATCCCACAACCCCGACGGCCCCGCGAATACTGCCGTCCTTGATGGCATTCACCAGCGGCTCAGGGGTGCCGCCCAACGCCCCGACGATGGCTTCCGCCGAGAACCCGGCCATCATCGGCGTCGGGCTGTCAGGTATGCGTACCCGCTCAGGCATACGGTTGGGGAAGTTCTCGACCGCACGGCGGACGATGTCGCGCCCGATCTCCATCCCACGCGCCGGGTCGAAGGTGATGTGCGTCGCGTTGGGGAACTTCGCTTTGTCAAAGGTGGAAATGACCTCGGTATGGAAACACTTGGCGGTCTGCCCGACCGCTGGCATGATGCACTGGTAGTCCACTATCATCGTTTCGATGGCGCCGGTCATGATAGCCAGCTCCTGCATCAGGTGATTGCCCGCCATGTGGATTCCCCGTCGCATGAGCAGCTCGTTTCCGGTACAGCACAGCCCGACGAGGTTGATGCCCTTGGCTCCCTTCTCTTCCGCGAGCTTGAGCAGTTGCGGGTCCTGAGCCGCTCGGACAATGACGTCGGACAGCACCGGGTTGTGACCGTGCAGGGCTATGTTCACCTCGTCGGTCTTGAGGACGCCGAGGTTCACTTCGGACTCTATGGGCTTCGGGGTGCCGAAGAGGACGTCGGAAAGCTCGGTGGCAACCATGGAGCCACCCCAGCCATCGGAGAGGCAGGTACGGAGGCCGTGGAGGAGAATATTCACGTAGTCGTTGTCGACACCCATGTGGGTACGGTGAAGCACCTCCACGTTCTCACGGTCAATGCCCCGAGGCATGACGCCCAGCTTCTCCCACACGGCGCGGCGGGCCTGGGGAGCCCTGTCGGCGAAGGTGAGGTGCTGCCGGCGCATGCCGTACTCCTCCATCATCTCCCAAGCCAGCTCCTTCGCCACCTCTTTGGCATCCCTACCGTCGGCTTTGATGCCGTACTCCACGGCGATGCGCTTGAGCTTCTCCACATCCGTGATCTCGTAGGCTGCGGTCTCACCGGATCCAGTGTGGTATAGCACTTCGAGGATATCGCGGCCGTGGTCGGAGTGGGCCGAGGCACCTGCGGCGATCATCCGCGCCAGATTGCGGGCAACGATGATGTCTGCGTCGGCTCCGCAGACGCCATGCTGTGGCCCCTCCCCGAAGGGGTCGATGCGGCATGGGCCCATGGCGCAGATACGGCAACTGAGTCCCAGGGCGCAGTACCCGCACTGAGGCTCCTGGGCCTCAAGTCGGTCCCATACGGTGTCGATGTTCTCTTCCCGGGCTCGCCTCAGCATCGCCCGGGCGTCTTCGTGCACTGACCGGCTGTTGATGTCGTTTCCGTTGTTCGCAGGCATTGCTATCCTCCTCTCACGACCTGGATTTCAGCTCGCTGGCGCTCTCGCCCCACTCGCGCCAGGCCTCGAAGTTCGCCGGCAGACGAGGCATCTCGGGGCGAATCTCCCCGGCGGCGACCGACACCAGCTTGGCGAGGCGCGAGCTGGCTCTCCTCTCGATGTCGTTGACGTCGCCGAAGACGAGTGCATCCACCTTGCACACCTCGACACAGGCGGGGATCATGCCATGTCGCTGACGGTCGATACAGTGGTCGCACTTGATGGCCACCGCCTTGTCGAGCTGCACCACCGGCGACTCGTAGTATCGAAGCACGTCAAACGGGCAGACCATGGCGCACATCGCGCAGGCGATGCACTTGTAGCCATCGATGACCACTATGTCCATGTCAGGATCGCGGCTGATAGCGCCGGTGGGGCATACCGCCATGCACGGTGCGGGATTGCAGTGACGGCACTTGTTGGGGAATGACGTGTTGAAGTAGATGCCCGGGGAGACGTGGATGCGGGGGCGGGGCTTCGGCTTCTCGAAGACCGCCTCATAGATGTTCTTGCTCTGGGAGTGCTCGACAGCGCAGGCAATCTCGCACTGCTTGCATCCCACGCATCGCTCGGGATTCACGAATACCGTCTTCATGTAGACCACCTCCATCATGGAAGACTGTGCGCTGGACGGGCGCGTGAGGTAGTGATGCCCATGTCGATCATGAGAGGGGGGAACCCCAACAACTCGTCCGGCTTGCTACTGCACCTCCCCTTGCCTTCTTTCTGCCAAAGGAGGCTCCAGGCCGTCCGGAGGAAACAGGAGCCTGGGAAAGGTTGAACGGCTATTGTATCACACCTTGTCAAGGTGTCAACTCACGGGCGATGTCGCTCGTGGGGCACAAGATAGCGGCTGGCGTATCCCCGGGGCAGAACTGGCCGTGGACGTCGCGGGGCCGTTACAGGTGGGATGTCTGCGGGTCGCCGTCCCGGGTGGCACGGTGGTTGGAATGACCGGTGGGCGAGGTGTCCGCGTGACGCGACCGCTCCGTGGGGAAGGGGCGCGGATAGGTCTGGCCAAGTCCCATGGTTGTCTTGTAGCCGACGCCCGCGTAGAAGGCGAATGCCGCCAGCAGGCCCATGACCCTGAGCCAGTAGGGGTCGTGCCTGAGGGCGGCGTAGGTGCACGAGCCGACAAACCCGACCTGTTTGCCACCGGCTACCTGAACCGTCCGTGTCTGCACGTGACACTGAGCTATGGCCAGGCACTCCTCGGCATACTGCCTCACCTCTGGATAGATGGCAATCGATGAGAAGGCGTTCCATCGTTCCGCCAGGCTGCCGAATACCAGTCCCGGCAGAGGCAGCGGAACGTTCTTTCCCTGCGACCTGAAGGTGGTCGGTGAGGCGAAGAAGAGCTTGACCCGGCTGGGAGGGCGCTTCGCGCTGAGCAAACACTGCTCAGCGAGTTCGTCATACGAGGTCTGTCCGCTCAGCGGGTGAGCGCCTTCCTCCAGGAGCACGCCCTCAACAGAGAAGGGGCTGTTGTCCAGCTCAACATCCGCCGGCAACTGGGGCAGGACTTGCTCAAGCAGGAGGCTGGAAAGAGCATCATCGTAGCTGGTGAAGCGCAGGAGACAGCTCAGGCCGGGGGTAGCGAAGGCGTTTCTTCCCCTCCGCGGCAGGCCCATGAGGTCCGAGACGGTGAACGGTCTGGGGCCGCTTTCATCGTGCAATCTCGCCCCAATTTCGGCGTCGGCACTGGCAACGAGGCTGAGAAAAAGCGCGTGTGCCGCCTTCGCCAGGTGTGAAGGCAGGACGGTCGTCTCCTGGGCACGGAGCAGAATGACGGCGCTCAGTAGCACTTCTCTCCATGACCTCCTGTCAGTAGAATCTCGCTGACGCAGGCCTCGCTCTCGAAGGTCAGCGAGCGCATCCAAGGTATGAGGCCTGCGGCTCATTCGCCGGCGTTCAGCCTATGCCCAGGCTTTCGAGGCCGATCTTCACCCAGCCCAGCGGCTCCTTGGCTACCACGCTGCCTACGAGACGTCTGGTCTTGGGAAACACCTCGGGGAAGAGAGGGCTGCGCCACTTCTCGAGGCCGTAGGCCTCGGCCGCTGTCGTAACCTCCCCGCTGGTCAGTTTGGTGCCTATGGTCTTGCCCAGCCACCCGGTGCCCCAGCCTATGGGGAGGAGGAACTCATCAGGCTGCAGTGAGGCTTGCCTTTTGGCCAGGGTCTCGTAGAAGCCCTGCAACTTCCAGACGGCGCAATCGCTGAAGAAGTCCAGTTCGAGCTTGAGCATCTGGCCGGAGTAGCGGCGGCACCGGTCGACAAGCTGGTCGAAGAAATGTCGCTTTCGGGAGTGCTGCATACCGCGCACCCTGCGCTCCGGCCGGAGGGCGTATCTATCGAGTGTGAGGGTAGTCTCGACGGTCGTTCCTCTCGGGATCGCTTCCACGAATATGGCATCCCCTTTTGGCTGGAGAGAAGGCGGTTGTCCGCGAAGCGAGAAGACATTGACGGGGAGTGCCACGGGTGTGATGCTATCCGATGGGAATGCGTCCGCCAACCGCAGGACACGAAGAAGGTCGCGGTGCGTATCCCATGAGTCGTAGTCGAAGATCCCCGCTTCCAGTGAATCATCGGCCTTCCTCGGGTCGTTGCGGCTGCCGAGACCGCCCAGGGTGAGCGCGCCGTGGTGGGCGGACCAGGCCAGAGCGGTGCGCAGTGCCCCCTTTATCGAGCTTCCCGGCACGTAGACCTGGCCATAGACATCCTTGATGTGCTGGCGGACCCGGTGAGGACTGCCTGTGCCGACGTCCATCTCACAGGCTCTGTATCGTTGCGCGCCCTCCGCGCCCAGAAGCAGGCTGAGCTTGGGGTCGCCTGCCGCGCGCTGTAGCGTCTCATCGTCCGCCTCCTGTAGCACGCTGTCGAGGTCTACCACCACTGCTCGATTCCCTTCGACAACGTAGTCGTAGTCCAGAACGAGGTCGGGTTTCCCGGCACCGATATGCAGTGGCGACAGGGCTTCGAGAGTCAGGCGGAATGTGATATGCAACTCACGACTCATTTGAAGCCCCTTCTGCTTGCACCCCGATGGGGAAGGCGTACCCGTAGCGGTAGACGGGGTGCTCGTCAATCTCCGATTCTGGGGTGGCGTCCACCAGTTCTCCGTAGCCTGCCCTGGCCAGGGAGCGAAGCACCGAGCCCTCGCCGATGAAGCAGGTCGACCTGCGCCGCTGGCCCGCTCGCTCGGGAGAGCTCACCCAGCCGTCCCTGCGGCAGAGTCCGTAGGCGGCTTCACCCGTCAGGATGCCATTCTCAACTTCCTCGAGTGTGGGATGATACAGCGACAGGGTTACGAAGAGGTCCCCGCCGGCTGGCCAGAACGGGGCGAATGGAGCGGCGGACTCTATAGAGAACTGGCCGTGGCCGGCGCTTCTCCGGCCTCCCAGGCCGGCCTGTGACAGGTAGTCCAGCGCGTTCTCCACAATCGCCTTCGAGTTGGTGTCTTCCACCTCGACGAGGAAATAGAGGCCGCAATCCGGGGAGAAGCTGATGAGTCCGGTGCGATAGACCTGCGAGGCGGCGACCATGCGGTCGATGGACAATGCGGATACCACCTGGCGGTGCCAGAGCGCTTCTTCCTGTCGACCCAGTGGCAACGAGGCACGCTCCTCGTGCGTGAACCACACCGTCCCTCCCTGGCACAGGCTGTCTCGGCTCAGGTGGCTGTCAAGCGCCTGCCGGTGCAACAGGGCTTCCAGAATACCCCGTGAGACGAAGCGTATGTTCTTGAGCCGGATGCCATCTGTGTCTTGTGCTTCCGGCTCGACGGGCAGCTTGAGCAGGGGCATGGGGAACAGGAGGACGTCGCCGGCACAGGGGAAGAGGGAGCTTATCCTGAAGGGCGGCCGCTCCTGGAAACTGGAAAGGAGATCACCCAGCACCTCGGCCCCGTGCCACATTCTGATACCCGTGGCCAGCGCGCCGAAAAGGGAATCGGAGTGAAATACCGCGTCGGTCGACGCTGTGCGCACACCTCCTTCACCGAAGTGGAAGGGGGACCGGGGTCTCAGCCTGTACAGCCACGTCTCTGCCATGGGCAATCCTCAGGATGCCAGGGTCTCCTTCAGCCACTTCACTGCCTCCTCCGCCCTGGCCGCCAGTTCTGAAAGGGACAGCATCTGGTCGAACGCCGCTTCCTCCGTGTACCGCTCCCGTGTGCGAACGGTGAGGGTGAGGTTGCGGAAGGCGACTTTGCCGCTGCCTCGGGAGCCGAGGCCGCCCAGGTAGTCATCCTCCAGGAGCTGCATAGCATCCAGCACGTGCAGGAAGCGCCCCACGTCGGCGTCTTCATATACGTCATAGACCAGCTCCAGAGGAGCGAAGACGGTCCCGGCAGGCACTCGCTCGATCTGGCGCGGCGTTGCGGCAGCGGTGACCCGGTCGAGCGAGGTTTCCCACTTGACCTCGCTGAACGGCAGTTCAGACCTTGTCCTGGCCAGCCGTCGGGCGCTGTCCTCATCGAGCGGCACGTCGCGCACCGTGAGGCGCGTCGGCAGCACCCCAAATCGCGCCGGCGTTCCAAAGATTGGGCACACCTCGCACTTGGCGTAGGCTTCCTCGTCGGGCACTCTGTTGCCCTTGTCGTCGAACCTGTAGCAGACGTGGATGCGGACTCCGCGTTGCAGCCATTGCTGCGATTTGCTGTAGTGCTTCTCCAGCAGGGAGCGCAACTTGCCCTTCAACGAGGAGCCTGGTATGTACGGGCGTTGGGTAGTGGGATCACGCACCACCGAGTTCTGCACACCGCCGATGGCCGAAGCCGTCCGCGCCCCGCCAATGTGAAGCCCGGTCACCACCTCTATGCTGCCTGTGACAAATATGCGGCCCTTCAACTGTATGCTTCGCTCGGCTCTCGTCATATCATCCCCCTAGTCTCGACCGCCGTGGTAGCGGTGATAGGCAACAGTAGCCTCGAAGAAACTCGCGAACCGCTCGAAGGCCCGCCGCCGAGCCGTGTCCGGTTCCTCCGCTTCGCCGGCCTGCTCGAGTACCACATCGAGCGCCTGGCACATAACCGACGTGAGTTCCTCAATAGGAAGGGTGTCGTCGGCGTCCGCCGTTTCCTTCGCCGTCTTTGCCAGGCGCACCAGCTTCGGCTTCAGCATCCGCAGTCTGCGCTCCGCTTCGGTCGGGCTGGCGGTCCAGGCCATCTCGATTCGCCAGATATCGCCGTGGATGGCCAACACCTCGTGCCTGGCCACGTTCCCTTCCACGAGTCTTCTGCCCATGCGCTCGGCGGAGTTGACCAGTGTCTCGGCGTCTCCGTCCTGGATGATCCGGCGAATGTCCTCCGGAGATACCAGTACCGTCCCCGGCAGGGACTCCGCTGAAGGACCTTGCTCCTTGGTCATTGCCCCTCCGTACGGTTGAGGAGTTCCAGCCATCGGGCAGCCAGTGCCAGTTCGGGAAGGGCAAACGACAGTTGACTGGCGTCGGTGAGGGCTTCCCGGATTCGCGTCAATTCCTTCCGTGCTCCGCCTTCCGCGCCCTCCATCATCTGTGACAGATGGTGAGCGGCGCGCCACATCCAGGGGCCGTAGTGTGCTGTGGCCCCGTGTGGACGGTCGCCGTTCTCCTGCTGACCGTCCACGTAGCACTGATGGAGTTCCATCAAGAGATGCAGCAAGGCTGGCGGTGCCTTGCCCTTCTCTGCCTGTACGTTAGCCGCTACTGAGCGGTCCAAGACGTCGCGCCATTCAATCACCCTTTGAAACCGTGACCAGCCGAGTGTCTGGCCGAGGAAGTCGAAAGCGTTCTTCCCCGATTCCTCCCTGGCGCTGCATTCCAGCGACTCCCTTGCCGCTTCGGACAGTTGATATACAGACATGTGGGGATCGCCGGCTGACGTGCCGCCCGACATGTGGGCCAGCGGGTTGCCGCAGGCGAAGTCAGCGAAGTCCCTGTAGATGCTCCAGGCGATATCGGGCAGCTCGCTCCAGCTACCGAGGACAAAGACGTCATCTCCACCGGCGTAGATGGGGTAGACGGTGCCATTGCCTTCGTGGTGAATGCTGCCGGTACACACGCTGCCGACGCAGCCGCGAAAGAAGAGATGCAGCAGGAAGCTCAGTGAGCAGAACTCGGACAGGCTGGCGTTGTCGCCAAGTCCGCAACGCAGAAGCGACCCCAGGTCGTCCACGTCCATCCGCAGGACACCCACAAGAGACGCGCCTCTTGAGCCCTGCGCCATGGTCGCCAGGCCCGCGACTGCTTCCGTCCCATCCTTCTCCCATGGCGATACCTGGGGCATGAAACGAAAGCCCAGCGACGGCGGGTTCTTCGCCATTCCGGCGGCCCGTGCCATGTCCGCCGTCAGGAAATCGGTGGAGCCCAGCCGCAGCAAGGTGCTCCCCGCAACAGCGCTGGTGAGGTCAATCTGCTGCGCGCCGTCCACAAGCTGCACCGCCAGGCCGAGCCCGAAGAAAAACAGGTTCTGCCAGCCCTGCACGCGGGTTCCCGGGGGTATCTCCTCCACGGGATGCATGAGCAGGTAGTCGGCCCTGCCAAGCTGCTGTCCCAGCTCATTCAGGGAATGGCAAAGGTCGCACTCTCGCTCGTCTCCCCCGGGCGTATTCCACCGCGCGCCATCGGCTCCACAGACGGCGCACACTTCCGAAGCCGCCCCTGCTTCTTGCAGGCCGAACAGCTCTTCATGGAGCTGTCTCGCTTCAAGGTCGCCAAACTGGCGTCGTTTTGCCTGCACCATCTGTCTGTCCACCCGGGCCCATGCTGCGGGGAGGTTGTCGAAGTCATCGGGGCGGAGTTCCTCAGCTACCAGAGCGAGGTCGAGTTCACCCCGGTGGTGTTTCAGCAGTGCCTGGGAGAAGCTGCGGCGAAACGACGTCAGTGTGTCGTCATCGATGCAGTGGGCCAGCACCACGAAGCGGCCCGCATCGACGTGAAGCAGGTTGGCCCGGCACAGGTGCAACCGGCGCAGCAGCAGCAGCGCCGCCGCCTCGGTGATGAGCTCCAGGTATACTGAGCGCCCGCGCAGCTGGCTGGCTGTGGCGCTGGAGCTCTGTGCGTACACGAAACGCTGCACCCCACAGACGTCGCCGGCTATCAGTGATAGATAGGGCTTGTTCGCTGTGGCGTCGCGCTTGCCGTCGAGCAGCGAGTCCACTTCCGCCTCCGGGATGCCGGAACGCCATAGCCCGAGGGCAACAGCGCTCGTGGTCCGCAGATGGTCGAAGAGGGAGACGTCGGAGATGCCACCGTGGTACGTGGCGGGTATGCACCATGCATGCCTGCAAAGGAGGAAGAAGAGGGTGTCGACCAGTGCCGGGAAGTCCGCACTGTACAGTCGCGCCGCCGCTTCTGTCTCTCGCACGAAGCCTTCCCACAGGTCGGAGCAGGACCTGCGGGGGTCAACGTCCCGGTCTGGCCCGGGGAGAATGACGTCTCTACCCACGTCCAGAGGCTTGAGGGCGAAGTAGCGGGGGCTGCTGCCACCGCCCAGCCTTGAGAAGAGAGACTGGAGCTGTGTGCAGGTCGGGTCACATTCTCCCTGGTCCGCTGCCCCCGAAGACAGAACAGTTGCCAGCCGCAGCAGTTTGCTGAGGTAGTCATCAGGGTGATGGTGCGTGGCGGCTATGGAAGCGGCCTGGCCGTATGTGTCACCAAAGTGGTCCTGAATGAATCTGCCGGAGAGGGCGGCGTGGTCTTGGCTCTCGTCTTCAGGCGGTTGAGAAGTGAGCTGCCAGAATATGCCTATGTCATGGAGCAGGGCAGCAAGAACGAGGCTCTCTTCCTGGGACATGTCATCTTCGCCATCAGCCCGGAAATGCGATCAGGTAACTGTCAGGTTAGCTCAGGACGGGGGTGGATGTCAATTTGTTCGACTGCCGCATCGCCCTCCCTGCTCTTCTGCGGCACTGTCCGCGCGCTGTCGAGCGGCGGTTGCCCGAACAGGCTAACGTTCGGTTACGCGCCTCGTTACCTACCACTGCCTCTACCGCGATGCTATAATGAGTAGCGTGCGATGCCATCCATGCCAGAGACCTCTGGAGATGGATTGAAGAGGATCGCGGAAGCGACCAGGGAGTCGGCTTCGAGGGCTCTCTGGAAGTATCAGTGAGGAGGGAGAAGTTTGAAGGAACTGAAAGAAGCTGTTGTCGTGGAGGGGGTCCGGCTTCCCGCCGGGAAGTCGGGGTGGAAGGGCATGGAGAAGGCCGGGGCCTTCATGAACGTCTCGGGGCAGATGCTAATCGCCCAGGCGGTAGAGGGTCTCATGGCGCGGGTGAAGGAGAAGTGTCCGGAATTCGACCCCCTGGGGATCGAGGATGTAGCCTGCGGATGCGCCATGCAAATCGGTGAGCAGGGCGGGAATATCGGCAGGTTTGCCGTGCTGGCTTCAGGACTACCGGACGAGGTCTGTGGATGGACCATTGACCGCTACTGCAATGCGGGACTCCAGGCGATCAACTCTCAGGCACAGGCCATCATGACCGGCTGTGGCGATATCTTCATCGCCTGTGGTGTGGAGAACATGAGCCACTATGCCATGGGCTCGCAGGTCCAGGCAGCGATGAAGGCTGGTCTGCCGGTGTCCTTCCATCCCGAGGTCGCGAGGAGGGGAGGGGCCGAGATCCTGAGCATGGGCCTCTCCGCTGAGGCGATTGCCCAGAGATATGACTATTCGCGTGAGGACATGGACAGGTTGGGCCTGTGGAGCCATCAGAAGGCGGTGAAGGCGATGCGAGACGAGGAGTGGTACCGCAAGAGGGTCATCCCCGCCAAGGTGGAGGTACAGGGCCAGCCGCCGGTGGTCGTCGACAAGGATGAGACTCCCAGGGCTGAGGCATTGGACAACCCCGATGGTGCGTGGGAGAGGATGCAGAAGCTTGAGCCGCGGTTCAAGAAGGCGGAGGAGGGAGGCAAGGTGACGGCCGGCAGTAGCTCGGCCATTGTCGATTGCGCGGCGGCGTGTATGCTGATGTCCAAGGAGAAGGCAAAGGAACTGGGCCTGGAGCCCCTGGTCACCATACGGTCGATGGCGGTGGCCGGCGGCGAGCCGAAGATTCAACTCCTGGCTCCCATACCGGCGATGAAAAAGGCGCTGGACCGTTCCGGGCTGACCATGGATGACATGCAGGTGTGGGAGCCCAATGAGGCGTTCGCGTCACCGGTCATGGCCTTCTGTGACGAGTTCGGTGTGGCCTATGACGACCCGCGCATCAACCCGACGGGAGGAGCGATAGCCATCGGGCACCCCATCGGGTGTTCCGGCATCCTCTACTTCGTCGAGATGGTTCACTGGATGGTACGAAACAACCTCAGGTGGGGTATGCAGACGTTGTGTGGTGGTGCGGGATGTGGCATCGCCACTGTCGTGGAGAGAGAGGCATAGCCAAGAGGTTAGTAATACGCTGCTAAGGGTGCAATAGGTGAGGGGGCGGCCAACATGCATGTTGGCCGCCCTCCGATTCTAGCGATAGATCTCGGCCATCACCGGCAGGTGGTCAGATGCGGTGCTCTTTGGGACCTCGATGTCTCTGGTGGAGAGATCGGGGGACACCCAAATGTAGTCGATTCGTTTCTCAGGGTCGTATGAGGGAAAGGTTGACTCGGCGTCATCCTCTCCGGTGGTAGCGTCGGAAAGGCCGGCATCCCGCAGTATGTCCATCTCAGGGGCTTCGGGTTCCGCGTTCAGGTCGCCGAGAAACACGGTGGCCGGGGCACCGTCCCAGAGGTCAACGACGAACTGGGATTGAACCTTCCGGATGCCGCTGTCCTCTTCGAGATGATGGAAGTGGGTGGCGACAACCTGAATCTGGTCGCCCTCGCCCAGGTCTATCGAGGCCACGGTGAGACCGCGCAATATGAACAGGTTGCGCGGGGGCAACTCATACTCGGTGACATTAACCACGGGATAGCGGCTGAGAATCGCGTTGCCCCAGAAGGGGTCTGCCGTGGGCCCGAACACGTACGGCATGTCCAGCCGCTGCGAGAGCCACGTGATCATATCGAGCCTTCCGCTCACGAGCCAGCCACGCGATACCTCCTGAAGGGCAACGATATCGGGGTCGTTCTCCTCGATGACCTGGGCTAAGGACTCGATGTCGAGCCGCCCTTGCGTGTTGAAGCCATTGTGCAGGTTATAGGTCATTATGTGGACCGGGTAACCGTCGCCGGTAACCGGCGTCGGCTCGTGCCAGGTGACTACTCCAACGAGAGGGACAATCAGCAGGAGCACCGCCAGCGTCGGTGTGAGCCAGGCCATACTCATGACTCCCGTCCTCCACCGCGGGCCGAGGGACGCGCTCAGGGCACAGGCTGCCACGACGAACGCTGCTACGGGCTCGATCATTGTATTGGAGTAGGGCAGCGTCATGTCGTAGCCCGCATAGTAGGCGAGGAGGAACAGCATCAGAATGAGCATTGCCAGGCCGTTGGCCACGGTCATGCCGGAGAAGCCCGGTCTCTGGACGCTTACCCCGATGCCGATGAATACGAGCAGCATCAGCAGTGACAGCAGAACCTGTCCGAGCAAGAACAGTATCGCTGTTGCCAGGATGCTCTGGGTGTACGGCAGCACGAGAATCGCGATCAGGCCGAGGCCGCACACCACCGCCCAGGGCCACAGCATGCGCCGGCCCCAGATGAGCACCATCGTGGCGGCCCCCAGGCCGATGAGCTGCGCCAGCAACGTCCATCCGTAGGCCCACGGTAGCGGCCAGCCGGTGAGCACCGCGACTCGTGCTATGTTCTGGAAGACCACGAGCTGGAGAAACAGGAAGGGGCCAATCGCTATCCAGGTGAACGCCCTTCCGCGAGGCACTCCAACGCCGATGCTGCCCGGCGTGCCGGCCGCCGCGCCGTTCCTCGACAGTGCCATGCCTCCCAGAAGCAGCCACTGTGCCAGCACGAGGAATATGGTGAGCAGCAGCGGGCCGAGGCCGGGCTGCCACGCCACGTCGTACGTTCCGAACCCACCATGGATGGCGGTGTCCAGTATCAGGCCCACCAGCAGGCCCAGGGCGAGGTGGCCCATGCCCAGGCGGCCCTGGAGCCACACTCTCCTCAGATAGAGCGGTGGAAAGAGGACGAACAGGGCCGTTCCCACCATCGCCAGGATCAGATTGATGAGCGGGTCGCCCGAGAGGACCTGCATCACCAGTACCATCAGGCCAAGGCCGCCGCCGGTGACCACCACTGATGGGAGATCGCCCAGCAAGCGACGAAACAGCCCGGCGAGGAAAGCGATGAGGAATACAAGCGCCATCAGGCCGCCGGCCTCTATTGCGCCCAGGCTCAGTCGGTCACCCAGCAGCCACACCACGCCCGGTACCAGCACTCGCAGCACCTGCAGCCCGAAGAGGACAGTCAGCGCGAGCAGGCTGAGCTCCACGAACACGGGTCGGTCTGTCAGCCAACCGGCATAGGGCCGCAACCTGTCGGTCTTCTTTTCCGCCGTAGCCTCATCGTTCATTGCCGTACCTTCCTGGTCGTAGCTCCTGGAGACGATGCAGAGTATCTTGCGTTTGGTCAACCAGCACTGTAGCAGAATGCATCGGGTTGGTCAATGCTGCCGGCACTCGCCAGCGAACTTCGATGGGGAGGCGCCGGCGGCGGTTTGCCGGTGGGTGGGTGTGGCCTGGCTGCTACTCATGGAGGCAGGAGGTGGTATAATGGCGTCGGTGTGACCGCGCATTGAGGCGCGCAGAGGTCTGCACAGCATGTACTACTTCGCCTATGCCTC
>Ga0180433_10000723_pt1 | contig 56005 bp, 48 predicted proteins | sample SS_ome_8_FD_132980 | JGI IMG/M metagenome (GOLD analysis project Ga0180433, IMG submission 132980) | Hypersaline lake sediment archaeal communities from the Salton Sea, California, USA - SS_1_D_1 metaG | ecosystem: Environmental > Aquatic > Non-marine Saline and Alkaline > Hypersaline >...
CAAATAGAATATATGGAGAAGCGGCATTTGAAGTGCTTGCAAAGGCTCAGGAATTGGAAAGGCAGGGAAAGAGTGTTATTCATTTTGAGATCGGCGAACCAGATATGGAAACCCCTGGAAACATTGCCAAGGCAGGGGTACAAGCAATCCAAGACAAAAAAACACATTATGTCCCCTCCATAGGGCTTTTGGAACTCAGAAAGGCCGTTCAGAATGAGGTGGAGAAAACCAGAGGATATAGGCCCGATTTGGAGCAAGTTATTATTATCCCGGGTTTGAAACCTGGCATATTCTTTTCAATGTTGTCTACCGTAAATCCTGGGGACGAGGTCATTTATCAGGATCCTGGCTATCCAACGTATGGATCGGTCACATCATTTTTGGGTGCAGAAGGTGTACTGGTCCCTCTTATAGAAGAAAACGAATTCCGTATGGACCCTGACGACATTAGGGAAAAGATAACTGATAATACCAAGCTCATAATAGTAAATTCTCCTCAAAATCCAACTGGCTCGGTTATGACCAAATCTGAGATGGAAGATATTGCAGAACTAGCCGAGGAATATGACGTTTATGTGGTGTCAGATGAAATATATTCAAAAATGACGTACAACACCCGCCACTATACTCCAACAGCAAGAGACGAGGCTAAGGAAAGAACCGTACTTTTGGACGGATTCTCTAAATACTATGCCATGACAGGTTGGCGTTTGGGATATATGGTAGTACCCCATAAGATGGCAGATAGACTTCAGGACTTTCTTGTCAGTGCTGTATCGTGTACTGCAGCATTTACACAGTGGGCGGGCGTAGAAGCACTAACAGGTGGTCAAAGCTTTATCGCTGATATGATGGCAAGATTTAAGGAGAAAAGAGACAGGATTGTTGAAGGTCTTAATTCTATACCCAACTTTAGTTGTCAGTCACCCAAAGGTGCATTCTATGCCTTCCCAAACATCATTGAAACTGGCATGACCTCCCAGGAGTGTGCTGATCATTTACTTTACAAGGCAGGTGTAGCCACCCTTCCAGGCACTGCCTTTGGTCCGTATGGTGAGGGATACCTCAGATTTTCCTATGCAACGACTCTGGAAAACATTGATGCTGCCGTTGAGAGGATAAAGAAATCCCTTGATTAGAGATGTTTTTATGAAACGGCTGAACTTTTTTTATTAGGCCTATTGATTTCCATCTAACAATATTTTTCAACAAGGTCTGCTATGTCTGTCGGGAATTGTGCTAATTTAACGTCTGCTTTTTTAAATGCCTTTATTTTTGATGCTGCAGTACCCTTACCACGGGCAATAATTGCACCAGCATGTCCCATACGTTTTCCAGGAGGGGCAGTTCTGCCTGCTATAAACGCAAAAACTGGTTTGCTAATATGCTCTATTATATGCCCTGCAGCATCTTCTTCGGCCGTCCCACCAATTTCGCCAACCAAAACAACAGCCTTGGTATCTTTATCCTTTTCAAAGGCATCTAACGCATCGATGAAAGATGTGCCAATAATCGGATCACCTCCAAGACCTACACAGGTACTCTGTCCCATTCCTTTTTCACTAAGCGAATTTACGATCTCATATGTAAGCGTTCCAGATCGGCTTGCAACCCCAACATTTCCTTCTAGAAAAATACTACCTGGAAGGATACCTATTTTGGTTTTACCCGGGCTGGCAATCCCTGGACAATTGGGTCCAATCAAAACAGCATCCTTGTATTTGGCATAGTGAACAAATTCCATTGCGTCATGAAATGGAATATTCTCAGTAATTACAACAACAGTTTTTATTCCACCGTCAAGCGCCTCAAACACGGCATCTTTTGCAAATTGGGCAGGAACCAATATCAATGATGTATCTGCATTAGTTTCGTCCACTCCATCCTGTACAGTATCAAAAATTGGGACTCCTTTAACTTCTTGTCCTGCTTTTCCAGGTGTTACACCTGCAACAACCTTGGTTCCAACTTCAAGCATTTCACCAATGTGGAATACTCCTTGATGGCCTGTTGCACCCTGAACCAATACCTTGTTTTTTTCATCAACAAAAATTGACATTTTATTTACCTCCTGCTAGAGAAGAAGATTTTTCTGCTGCATCCTGTAGAGTAGTTGCTGTAATAAGGCCTGCATCCTTCAAAATCTCCTTTGCAGCATCTTCATTCATTCCTTTAATACGAGTAATTACTGGGCAATCGATACCTTCTTTAGTAATCACTGCTTTTACACCAGTTGCAACTGTATCACATTTGGTAATTCCTCCAAATAAATTTAAGAAAATAACTTTTGGTTTTGCTTTTTTCATAAGCTCAAAAGCTTGTTTTACTTTCTCAGGATCATCTGTCCCACCAAGATCAAGAAATACACCGCCCTCCCCTTTATAATGAGTAAGGGCATCAAGAGTTGCCATAGTAAGACCAGCACCATTAGCAATGACGCCAATATTACCATCGAGTTGGATAAAAGCAATACCTTTTTCTTTTGCATCTTTTTCAAGAGAAGTCAACTCTACCATTTCAGGGACAATATCAGTATGACGGAACATAGCATCGTCATTAATTATAATCTTAGAGTCGAGTGCCATTACATCTTCATCAGCTGTTATAATTAACGGATTAATTTCAACAAGCTCACAGTCATATTCACGGAATAATTTGTAAATCTTCGAAATAAGCTTAGAAACGCCTTTACTATCCTCCTTTCCAAGACCAAGTTTTGTAACAACATTTCTGATGTTAAAAAATTGAATACCGATTAAAGGATTCACCCATTCCATAAAAATTTCTTCATCAGGAACACTTTCAATATCCATGCCACCAGAGGCACTAGCCATTATCAAAGCCATTCTTTTTGTTCTATCCAATGAAATACTAAGATATAATTCTTTTTTTATATCAGCTTTTTCCTCGGCAAGAACCTTTCCAACTTTGTATCCACGAATATCCATTCCGAGAATCTTATCAAGTTTTCCTTTAGCATCTTTAAGATTATCAGATGATTTGATGCCACCTGCTTTACCTCGTCCACCAATTGGAACTTGAGCTTTTAATATTAATGGAAATTTAAGATCTTTGAAATCTTTTTCACTATTTACTATCCTACTATTTGGAACGGCTATATCATATTTTTCAAACAGTTCCTTCCCGCGATACTCAAAAAGTTTCATAGAAACCAGAATACAAATTCAGATATTTAAGAGCTTTTTATAGTTCAAATTCACATCCAATGGTTTTTTTTGCAATTGGTGTAAACCTAAAATCTTTAATAAAAATTAATTCATTTAAACTGTATGTAAGTATTTTAGGATCTTTAGCTATCCATTTATTTTCCTTTAATATTTGCATAACTCTAGTTTTATCTTTGTTATAGTCATCATAATTAGAATGAACCGAAAGCATAAAAGCTTCAAACATTCTACTTGCCATAAATATTGTAGAATTACCTAGTAGTTGTGAAGCTTCATCTTTTTCCATATTTGGAGAATTACGTGGGTCAAATCTTATATGGTAAAAAGTTAGTATTTCAAAACCTAATTTTTTAAGATTTGGTAAGTTTATTTTTCTAATGAGGTTTTTTTCTTCAAAATTTCTTCTTAGTCTTGATACAGTATGACGAGAAACACCAATTTTTTCACCAATTTCACTATCATGAAGTTCAGGGTATTGTATCAACATACAATAAACTTTTTTCTCTGAATTGGTTAATATTATAATCCCTTCATTTTTAAAACCAATGTTTTTTAAAGTTCCATCAAGTTTTACATCTAAATTAAAATTACTTTTCAGTAAGGGGGCATAATCAAAAAATCGGTAAACCTTGCTTATCTCAAAAGGAAATACAATCATACTTGGATATTCGTCCTCTAGAAGTCCACGACCGCCAAAAGTCTTTGTTCTAATATCATTAATCTTACCGATAGTTGCGTAATTTTGTGCAAGACTGAGTGAAAATCCTTTGTCTTGTACACCAGCTGAGAAAAATATCTCATCAAAAACCTCAATTGTTTCTCCTGTGATCTTTACTCTTTCTTCTAAGGGCACTATAGGGCTGAAGTTTGAATAGATTACAACTAGCATTTTGCATCCCATGTTTTGAAGTCTTGGAATAATAAATGATCTATAAAATTCGTTTACTTTCAATCTATGTCTGATGGATGTTACGGTTGAATGTTTCAGCTTTAATTTTTCGGATAATTTTTTGTCTGTAAACTTTGGATATTTTGATAGCCCATATAGCACGATTTTTTCTTTTTTTGTCAATTTGCAGATGTCCATTATTTTGAGAATCAGTTTTTCAGATATAAACTTTTTTCTCATTTTAGCAAAAATTGTTAGATTAATTATTAATATATTCAAAATAAATGAAATTTTACATCAAAATGTTACATACAATACGATACTTTATTATTATGGTAATTACCTATCAAAAAATTTATAAATATACGATTACATATGAATTCACACTTTATTTGGGAGAAATAACCTTGGCAAAAGTAATGACAGATAATGCCATACATGGAGAAATCAAAAGGAAAAAAGGTAATTTAGATTTTTTAAGTATAAAATTGAAAGTTAAAACTCTTTTTTTTGTAGGGATAAAATATGAGTAAAGAAAAGAATGAAACAGATCAAAAAGCCGGAGAAGTTGAAGTTTTTATAATGGGAAAAAGCTACAAAGTTCCTACTGGTCTCACAATAATGAAGGCATTAGAATTCGCTGGTTACAGATACATTCGTGGCTGCGGTTGCCGAGCTGGTTTTTGTGGGGCGTGTTCAACCATTTACAGGCTAGAAGATGAACAAAAACTTGGTTTTGATCTTGCATGTCAGAAGGTTGTTGAGGATAAAATGTGTCTTGTTCAACTCCCATTTGTCCCTGCTGCTAAAGCTGAGTATGACATTGAAAAAATTAAACCAAAAGAAAGCACTATTTTAGAAATGTATCCAGAGATCGCTCGTTGTGTTTCGTGTAATACATGTACAAAATCCTGTCCTCAGGACATCGAGGTAATGAAGTATATCCAAATGGCAATTAGAGGTGATATTGAAAAATGCGCTGAAATTTCCTTTGATTGTATTCAATGTGGTCTTTGCGCTATGAGATGTCCTGCTGATATCAAGCATTATCACGTTTCACAACTTGCTAGGAGAATGCGTGGTAAATATATTGATCCAAGATCTGAAAATCTTGCAAAACGTATTAAAGAAATTGAGAACAGAAAATATGATGCTGAAATTAGAAAACTAATAGAGATGGATCAAAAAGCAATCACAAACTTGTACAGTGGACGAAAAATCGAAGCTCAAGAAGTAGGAGATATGGGGAGCGATTAGAGTATGAAAATGATTGATGGTTATCCAGATTATATGATGAAATCTATAAAAAAAGTTGAGGATAAACGGAAAAGAAATTTGTCTAGACCAGTGAAGCCTTTGTCTATGGAAGATAGGGATAAAATACTGAATGAGTTTCATCCTGATTATATGAAAAATACTAAAAGGAAAGTAAAAATTGGTATTGACAAGGGAAAATTGTTGTATAATGGTATTGTTGATCTTTTAGAAGCTAAATCCATTCTTAATCCAAAAGACGTTGATCTTAGTAGAATTGATTATGATATTGATTTGCTAATTATTGGTGGAGGTGGCGCAGGAACAGTTGCTGCACTCTTTGCACATGAAAATGGCGTTAAAAAAGACAAAATTTTGATTTCAACAAAGCTTCGTCATGGTGATGCCAATTCTATGATGGCACAGGGTGGTATACAAGCAGCAGATCGGCCAGAGGATAGCCCCGCTTTGCATTATCTTGATATTTATGGCGGTGGTCACTTTAAAAATAAACCGGAGCTTGCTAGGGCTCTATCGCTTGATGCACCAAAGATAATTGATTGGCATCAAAAACTAGGGGTAATGTACGATCGACAGAAAAATGGCGAGTTCCAGGAACTTTCTGGAGGTGGAACCTGCCGTAACCGTATGCATAGTTGTAAGGATTATACTGGCATGGAACTTCTTCGAAATATTAGGGATAAGTCTAGGAATCTAGAAATTCCTGTTTTAGAATTCTGCCCGATTATTGAATTTCTTATGGATGATAAAAATCAGGTTGCTGGCGGTATAGCATTCAATTTAGAAACATATGAATATCATGTAATCCGCGCTAAAGCAACTATTCTTGCGACTGGTGGTAGCGGACGGTTACATCTATCAAATTATCCAACAACAAATCATTATGGTGCAACTGGTGATGGCCTGGTGATGGCTTATCATGTTGGTGCTAACCTCTTGGATCTTGATACCATTCAGATTCATCCGACTGGAGATGCTTTTCCTGAACCAATTGTCGGGATTTTGTCCACTGAGAAAATACGGGGGTTAGGCGCAATACCTATTAACAAAAATGGCGATCCATTTGTTTTCCCATTGGAGCCACGTGATGTAGAGTCAGCAGCATTTATTAATGAATGTAAAAAAGGTAATGGAATTGTCACACCAACTGGTATGCCGGGTGTTTGGCTTGATTCGCCTATGATAGATATTATTCATGGTGAGGGAACCACTGAAACAAAGCTGGCAGGTGAGGTTCGCAAGTTCAAACGTTTTGGAATTGATATGACAAAGCATCCAATCTTGGTTTATCCCACCCTGCATTATCAGAATGGTGGAGTTGAAATTAATGAAAAATGCGAAACTAAGATTCCTGGGCTTTTTGCAGCAGGTGAAGTAACAGGCGGCGTCCATGGAAAAAATCGTTTGATGGGAAATTCTTTGCTTGACTACAATGTATTCGGTCGTCGGGCTGGAATATTTTCCGCCAAATATGTTAAAAAAACCAAGCTTGGAAAAATTACTCTCGAACATATTAATAAATACAATAAAATGGTAGAAAGAGCAAGCATCAAACAGAAAAAAAAAGCCCCAATATTGTTACCTGAATATAGAGGCGAGAAGGCAATTTCTAGGGCGCTTGATATATTCTAATAAAATGGTGAAGTGATGATTGAAATAAAAGATGACTGGTGCAAAGGTTGCGGCATCTGCATAGAACGATGCCCTGTTAATGCCCTTGAAGAGTCAGACAAGTTAAATAAGAAGGGTATTCACCCAGCACGACTTAAGGAAAAAAATGAGTGTAATTTTTGCAGGCTCTGTGAACTGATATGCCCAGATCTTGCAATAACTGTAATTCCAGATGAAGAAGTTAAAAAAGATGTTAAAAAAACTCTTCTAAGCCCTATTGGAGGAAAAAACAAATGAAATATAAACGAGATCCTGAACTAATAAGAGAGGTTTTAGGTAACAAAGTACAATTTATTCTTGGGGATATGGCATGTGTTTATGGTGGTCTACTTGCAGGTTGTTCATTTTTTGGTGGATACCCGATAACTCCTGCATCAGAAGTTACTGAGGGTATGGCACGTAGGCTTCCAAGAGTTAAAGGAACATATGTGCAGATGGAAGATGAAATAGGTAGTATCGCTGCTGTTATTGGTGCTGCTTGGGGTGGTGCAAAATCTATGACTGCGACATCTGGTCCTGGTTTTTCACTTATGATGGAAAACTATGGGTTTGCTGCAATGACTGAAACTCCCTGCGTTATTGTTAATATCCAAAGAACAGGTCCATCAACCGGTCAACCAACTCTTGGTGCTCAAGGTGATATAATGCAGGCCAAATGGGGAACCCACGGTGATTTTGAGGCAATAGCCTTAGCTCCTAGTACCGTACAGGAATGCATGGATTTTACAATAGAGGCTTTTAACCTTGCTGAAAAATATCGTAACCCTGTTTGTGTTATGGCTGATGGGGAAATTGGGCACCTTAGGGAGCGAGTAGTTATTCCAGATGAAAAAGATTTGAAACTAATTGATAGAGTTCCTGCTACAATTGATAAAAAAGAATTCATACCTTTTACAAGCTCCCAGACTAGAAATAGTAAGGTTCCTGATTTTCCAACATTTGGAACAGGTTACCATACTTATGTTACTGGTCTTACTCATAACGAGAAAGGTTTTCCAGCAACCGATAAACAGCCAGATCATGAAAGACTAGTGAAACGAATTACTACAAAAATCACTGATGACCTTGATAAACTAACTAATGTTGAAAAACTGTATTTAGATGATGCAAAAACTATTTTTGTAACCTATGGTGCAACAGCCAGACCGGCAGAAAGCGCTATGGAAATGGCAAGAGCTAAAGGTAAAAAAGTTGGCATGCTTCGTCTTAGACTTGTTTGGCCGTTCCCATACAAAGAAATTCAGAAACTGGCAAGTAAAGTCGATAAAATAATTGTTCCAGAGATGAATCTTGGTCAAATTGTTCATTCGGTTCGAGAATATGTAGAAGGTCAATGTAAGGTCGTTAGCGCTCCAAAGATAGGTGGTGAGATGCATTTACCTCATGAACTTTATAAATATTTGGAGGGGAAATAGATGCCGGAAGTAAGAACAGCTGATAAACTTAATAAAAAGTACCTCCGTGAGGAGATGTGGCCTACTATTTTTTGTAACGGCTGCGGTCATGGAGTAGTCCTTGATTATGCGTTTTGGGCAATTGAGGAGTTAGATTTAGACATGGATAAAACTGTTTTTGTCTCTGGTATCGGGTGCTCCTCTCGCCTACCTGGCTATATTAACGCTGACGGGCTACATACGACTCATGGTCGAGCAATTGCATTTGCCACAGGTATAAAAGCTGCAAACCCTGATTTAAACATAATTATTTTTACAGGTGATGGAGATTGTTCTGGAATAGGCGGTAATCATTTTATTCATGCCGCTCGTCGAAACATTGATGTCACTGTTATTATGATCAATAATTTTACATATGGGATGACTGGTGGTCAGCTAGCACCAACCGCTCCACTTGGCAGTATTGCAACGACTGCTCCATATGGAAACATTGAGCATCCCTTTGATATTTGTGAACTGGCTAAGGCTCTTGGTGCAAATTATGTTGCTCGCTGGTCTGTTACTCATCCGTATCAACCAATAAAATCAATAAAAGAAGGCATACAAAAAAAAGGTTTCTCAATAATTGAGTTCTTGTCACCTTGTCCTACTGCTTATGGTCGACGTAATAAACTAGGTGATATCAAAAAACATTGGAAATGGTATGATGATAACACGATCCTTATTGAAGATTATAATAAGATTATGAAATATGGGACAGATGAGGAAAAAGAAAAAATCAAAAACAAAATACAATGTGGTGTTTTTCAGGATATAGAAAAATCCGGTTTTTTTGAACAGTATAAGAAACTTGTTGAAAGTTTACAAGAAAAACAGGTTAAGGGGGGCAAGAAATGAAAAAAGAAATGCGTATTTGTGGTTTTGGTGGCCAGGGTGTAATCTTATCTGGTTTCATTTTTGGTAAGGCAGCATCTGTTTTCATGGATTATAATGCTGTTCAAAGCCAGTCATATGGACCTGAAGCTCGTGGTGGAGCTGCCAGATCTGAAGTAATTATTTCTGACGAAAAAATAGGTTATCCTCGACCAACGAGTGTTGATTTTTTTATTGCCATGTCGCAGGAGGCATTTGATACTTATCGAAAGGATATCCGTAAGGATACTGTTGTTGTTATTGACCCAGATTTAGTTCCAAAATATAACATTGGTCAACCAGTTCATAAAGTTCATGCTCAGAAAATCGCTGAGGAACTTGGTAACAAGATTGTTACTAATATTGTTATGGTTGGTGCAGCTACAGCGATTTTTGATGTGGTGAAGCATGATGCTGTAAGAGAAGCAGTTGTTGATAGTGTACCAAAAAGGTTTATTGATCTTAACAAAAAGGCCTTTGAAAAAGGACTTGAGGCAGGTAAGAATGCCAGAAAGGAGCTATAATCAAAAGATAGATCATGATTTGGGAATACCCCTTCAAGATGATTATTTCTATGATGAACCAGAGGAAGCCATAGAAACAAATCAGATGGAAAAAGTGGAGAGTGAGGCAAAACTTTCTGAAAAACTAAAAACAAAGAAAGAAAAAAGGGTAATAAACGCTGATGTTCTTATTGTAGGTGCTGGTATTTCTGGGATGCAAGCCGCTCTTGACATCGGTGATAAGGGATACAAGGTTGTGATTATTGATAAGACGTCAACAATTGGCGGGTCGATGGTCAAACTTGATAAAACCTTTCCAACAAATGATTGTAGTATTTGTACTGCAGCACCAAAGATGGTTGAGATGTCAAGACATCCCAACATTGAGCTTATTACTTATGCAGAGCTAAACTCTCTTGAAGGTAAAAAAGGAGATTTTAAAGCAAATGTTTGGAAAAGAAGTAAATATGTTGATCCAGACAAATGTACTGGATGTAATGATTGTGCGGAAGTCTGTCCTGTTGATGTAGTAAGCAGTTTTGATGAAAAAATTACAACACGAAAAGCAATATATATTGAGTTTCCGCAGGCGGTACCAATTGTTTATACAATTGATCATGAAAATTGTGTTGGCTGTGGTTCATGTGACCGTGTTTGTGAACCAGGGGCAATAAGTTTTCTTGAGAAATCTGAAGAAATAGAGGTAAATGCAGGGAGTGTTATTGTTGCAACGGGTTTCGAAGTATTTGAGCCCACTGAGATGAGAAAAGAATATGGTTATGGAAAATATAAAAATGTGATAACTGCAATGCAGTTCGAAAGATTATTGTCTTCTTTTGGTCCTACCGAAGGAAAGCCTGTGCGACTTTCAGATGGTAAAAAACCAAAAACAATTGGATGGGTTCAATGTGTTGGTTCCAGGAGTAAGCAGCTTGGTTTTCCTTATTGTTCACGTGTGTGTTGCATGTATGCAACAAAGGAGGCATCAATTGTTAAAGAAGCAAACCCAGATATTGGTATTTCGATCTATTATATAGATATCCGAGCTTATGGTAAAGACTTCCAGCAATATTATGATCATGCTAAAGATCTTGGTGTCAGATATATTCGTGGACGGCCATCTTCCATTTACGAAAACAAGGATAAAAGTCTCACAATCCGTTATAAGGATACACTTACTGGCAAGATAAAAGAAGACACAGCGGATCTGCTTGTTTTATCCACTGCAATAATTCCAAACCGAGATAACAAAAGACTTGGTGAAACACTTGGAATAGATGTTGATGAAAATGGTTTTTTCAAACAACAATCTTTGTTAAATAATCCAATTCAGTCGACAAAAGATGGTATATTTCTTGCAGGTTGTATTCAGGGTCCAAAGGATATACCTGACAGTGTATCTATGGCAAGCGGTGCTGCGGCAAAAGCAGTTGAACCAATCAAGAATCGGAAACGGCACATTGGTAAAGATTTTCCAGCTGAGATAGATGTAACAGGTGAAGAACCTCGTATTGGTGTGTTTATTTGTCATTGTGGTAAAAACATTGCTAGTTACTTAGATGTAGAAAAAGTTACTAAATTTGCCGAAAAACTACCAAATGTTGTGTATGCCGAACATGTAATGTTTGCTTGTTCTGAGGATAGTGGTAAAAAAATTAAAGAGACTATTAAAGAAAAGAAACTAAACAGAGTTATCGTCGCTGCTTGTTCACCGAGCACTCATGGAGGGCTATTTCAGGATACGCTTATGGAAGCTGGCTTGAATAAGTATCTTTTTGAAATGGCTAACATACGTAATCATTGTTCTTGGGTTCATTCTGATGATTGGGATGCAGCAACTAAAAAAGCAACTTACCTGGTCAAAGCTGCCGTAGCAAAGGTAGGCTTGCTTGAGCCACTCACCGAAGAAGAGTTTTCAATCATTCCAAAAACGCTTGTTATTGGTGGTGGTATTTCAGGTATGAAAGCTGCTCTCGCATTGGCAAATATGGGTATTAAATCCATCCTTCTTGAAAAAAATTCAAAACTTGGCGGGAGGCTTAGAGAACTTCATTCAATGTTTCCATCTGATACAAAAACAGAAGATATTATCAACCCGTTGATTAAAGAGGTTATGAAAAACAGGTTAATCAGCGTTATGACTGATGCTGAACTAGTTGATGTAGATGGTTTTATAGGCAATTATGAAGGGAAAATAAAACAAAATGGTAAAAACAAAAAGGTGAAGTTTGGGACAATTATTGTTGCAACTGGTTTTAGAGAAATTGATCTTGACGGGGAGTACCAGTATGGCAAAAACAATAATATTCTTTCTCAAACTGAATTGGAGAAGAAAATTAAAAGCAATTCTTTTGAAAAGAAACCAAAAAACATTGTTTTTATTAATTGTGCCGGTGCGATGGATAAAAAACGTCCTTATTGTTGCAGAGTTGGGTGCGGTGTATCAATTAAGAATGCGAAACTTGCTAGTGAGAAATTCCCAGATTCTAAAATCTATATATTATATAGAGATATGAGAGTCTTTGGTAAAGAAGAAGAAGAGTATTATTCTGATGTTTTAATGAATCATCATGTTACAACTATTCGTTATGCTGGTGATAAAAAACCAAAGGTTGATCTTGACAAAGAGGATCCGAAGAATGGTTCTGTAACTGTGAAGGTTTTTGATGATATTTTAAACGAAGAGATAAAAATACCTGCCGACCTTGTAATTCTTACAATTAACATCGAGGGAGAAGTTTCGACCGAGTCATTGAAAAATATGCTTAAAATCCCCGCAGATGCTGGTGGTTTTTTCATGGAGGCACATGCAAAGATTCGTCCATTGGATTTTGCAACTGATGGAATTTATTTGTGTGGTGCTGCTCATTATCCAAAAAATTTGGTTGATTCAATTGCACAGGCAGAAGGCGCTGCATCTAGAGCAGCAATTCCTATTATGCAAGAAACAATGACTGGTGAAGGTGCTGTTTCAGAAGTTGATGAGGATCTTTGTAGTGGTTGCGGGACATGTGAGTCTGTATGTACCTATTCTGCTATTGAAATTCAACCTCGTTCTGATAGTCCTGAACGTTCTGTTGCAGTTGTGAACAAAGCGTTATGTAAGGGATGTGGCGCTTGTGCTGGTGCATGTCCTTCTGGCGCGATAGATCAAAAAGGATACAAAAGCAGTCAAATTGATGTAATGTTGGAGGCTCTTCTTAAGGAGGTGACTGTCTGAAAAAGAAGCTGGATGGAAACAACAAAGAGATTGATGCCATCAAGTTTAAAGAAGGAGGGCTTGCATCAGAAGTGGAGGAACTCTCCGGGCAAAATCTGTTTGCTTGCTATCAATGCGGAACTTGTTCGGCGGGTTGTCCGTTCATTGATGATATGGATTTAGGTCCCGATGAAGCTATTAAATATACAATATTGGATAGAAAAGAAGTGTTGAATTCAAATACAATTTGGATGTGCGCATCATGTTATACATGTGCAGAAAGATGCCCTCGTGACTTGAATATTACAAAGATTATGGAAGCTCTTCGTCAGATAGTTCTTAGGAAAAAAATCGATCGAACAAAAGTTGTAAAAATCTCTAAAAAAGAAAAAGTAACTATTCCTCAGTTAGCATTTGTTAGTTTATTTAGAAAAAATATAGGTTAAGATATACAAAAATATATCTGTAAAAATATGTAAATATAGTAGAGTAATATCATGAATTTATTATATTATCCCGGGTGTACACTCAAAACATCTGCAAAAAACCTTGAGAAATCTGCATTTGCAATAATGGAAGCTCTGGGTCATGAAATGGTAGAAATGGAAGATTGGAACTGCTGTGGAGTAGTTGCATCTCTCACAGATGATGATCTCATGCATCATCTCGCACCACTTAGAAGTTTAATACATGTGGAAGATCAAGGAGAAGACAAAATTGTAACACTCTGTGATATGTGTTGCAATACACTTAAACAGACAAATCTTAGGGTAAAAGAAAACCCTGATGATCTTGAGACACTAAATCTATTTATGGACAGGGAAAATGATTACAAGGGAACTGTAAAGGTTATTCACTTTCTTGAGTTTTTACGTGATGAAATTGGTTTTGATGTAATTAAGAAAAAGGTAAAACGACCTCTTAAGGGTATAAAAATTATGCCATATTATGGATGTATGCTTCTACGTCCGCGTGAAGTAGCAATTGACGATGCCGAGGAACCAACAATCCTAGGTGATCTTCTTTCTGCTCTTGGTGCAGAGGTTGTCGATAATCCGTTTAAAATAGAATGCTGTGGCTCCTATCATACCGTTGAAAATAAAGAGTTGGTTTCCAAAAGAGCTCATCGAATTACGAATTTTGCAACTGAGAGGGATAGTGATGCAATGATGCTTTCGTGTCCACTTTGCAAGTTTAACCTTGATGCACGAGGTAAAGAAGCAGAAAAAATGTTTGAAGGTTACAAACAAATTCCAGTTTATTACTACACTCAGCTTATAGCAATTGCACTTGGTTTAGATTCTGAAGTGTGTGGTTTTGACCAGCACGCTGTAGATCCATTTCCATTGTTGAAGAAAAAAGGAGTTTTTGAGAAAAATGATTAAAATTTAATGGGAATAGTGATTTTATGAATAAAGAAAAAAAAGAAACTGGAAATAACAAAAAATTACAGCTCGCATTTTATTGGGCAGCTAGTTGCGGTGGATGTGAAATAGCTGTTCTTGATATTGATGAAAAAATATTGGATGTTGTTGCAATTGCAGATATCCTGTTTTGGCCTGTTGCAATGGATTTTAAATATAAGGATGTCGAAGCAATGAAAGATGATACTATTGATGTATGTTTCTTTAATGGTTCAATACGTACTGAGGAACAAGAACACATTGCGCATCTGTTGCGTAAGAAATCTAAGATTCTTGTCGCATTTGGAGCTTGTGCTGTTAGCGGCGGTATCCCCGGATTGGCAAATATTTCTAATCGTGAAGAAATCTTCAATGTCTCGTATTTAGATAACCCATCGACTGTTAACCCCAGAAAAACTGTTCCTAAAAATTCTGTTAAAGTTAAAGAAGGAACACTTACACTTCCGGAGTTTTATGATACTGTAAAGACACTTGATCAAACAGTTGATGTTGATTACTATCTACCAGGATGCCCGCCTACACCTGATCAAATTATGACGGCTGTTGGTGCAATTGCTGAAAATAAACTACCACCCAAGGGATCTGTTATTGGTTCAATGAAATCGGTATGTGACGAATGCCGGTTTGAAAAATCAGAGAAGAAAATCAAGGAAATCAAACGAGTTTACGAAGTTGACAAAATTGAGGATAAATGTCTCCTTGAACAGGGAATAATCTGTTTGGGGCCTGCAACACGTGGTGGATGTGACGCAAGATGTTTAGATGCTAATATGCCATGTACTGGTTGTGGGGGGCCAACTCCTAACTCGTTGGACCAGGGTGCCAAGATGATATCGGCTCTCGCATCTATTCTTGGAATAGAGGATGAGGAGAAAATGAGCGATGAAGAAGTTCAGAAACTAATTGATCAGATAGTGGATCCAGTTGGAACTTTTTACAAATATGGTTTGCCAAGCGCTCTTATTAACAGGAGGGTAATGAAATAATGAAAACAATTACGATTGATCCAATAACCCGACTTGAAGGCCATGGAAAAATAAGTATTTTTTTGGATGCAAAAGGAGATGTTGCAAATGCATATCTGCAGATTCCTGAACTCCGTGGTTTCGAGCGATTTTGTCAAGGTCGTCGAGCTGAAGATATGCCTCAGATTACTAGTCGTATCTGCGGAGTCTGTCCTGTTGCCCATCATTTCGCATCGACAAAAGCACTGGATGCTGCGTTTAATGTTGATCCTCCTTCTGCAGCGAAGAAACTCAGAGAACTAATGTACTGTGGATACTACATATATGATCATATTCTACACTTTTATTATCTTGGAGGTCCTGATTTTGTGGTTGGGCCAGATGCACCACCAGCAAAAAGAAATGTTCTTGGAGTTATTGAAAAAGCAGGTGTAGAAATCGGTAAAGAAGTCATAAAACATAGAGCATATGGTCAAAAGATAACTGCAATTCTTGGGGGAAAGGCCACTCATCCAGTATGCGGACTACCTGGTGGGGTATCTAAAGGCCTCAACAAAGATGAGGTAAAAGAAATTGAAAAAATGGGCAAATCCTGTGTAGAATTTGCAAAATTTTCTTTAAAACTTTTTGATGACATAGTTTTGAAAAACAAGGATTACGTTGATCTAATTCTTAGCGATCCATATACTCTAAAAACATATAACATGGGACTTGTTGATGAGAACAACAAGGTAAACTTTTACGATGGAAAAATACGAGTTACCGATCAGAAGGGAAAAGAGCACTTAAAATTTGATGTTAATGACTACTACAAAAATATTGCAGAGCATGTTGAAGAATGGAGCTACATCAAATTCACCTATCTAAAAGATATTGGGTGGAAAGGCTTTAAAGATGGTAAAGACAGCGGAATCTACCGTGTCGGCCCACTAGGGCGTCTGAACGCAGCTGAGGGTATGGCCACTCCACTTGCTGACATGGAATACAAACGGTTTTTTGAAACACTAGGTGGAAAAGCAGTCAACAGTACACTTGCTTTCCACTGGGCGCGCCTGATAGAACTACTTTATGCAACAGAAAGAGCAATGGAACTTCTAAAAGATCCCGAGATTACTTCAACAAAAATCAGAAACCCCGTTGGTGAACCTGGTGAGGGAATTGGCGTAACTGAAGCTGCTCGTGGAACATTAATTCATCATTACAAACTTGATAAAAACGGACTTATCGAAAAGGCTAACCTTATTGTTGCTACGACAAACAATGCAGGAGCTATCAATATGTCAGTACGGGACGCAGCACAAGGGGTTATAAAAAAAGGAAAAGTCAATGATGGATTACTGAACATGGTAGAAATGGCATTCAGAGCATATGATCCCTGTTTTGCTTGTGCAACACACACCCTACCAGGCGGCATGCCACTTGAAGTAAACATTTATGATGAAAATAAAAAATTACATAAAACGATTAGACGAAACTTGTAGAGGAAAACAGAAAAAATGAAAACCATAATCCTGGGAGTTGGAAACACGATTCTATCTGATGATGGAGTTGGAATACATGTTGCAAACCAGTTGAGACAAAAAATCGATAACCCAAATATCACAATAGATGAAGCACTCACAGGAGGCATGAATTTACTCGATTTACTCTTAGGTTATGACAAGGCAATAATAATTGATGCAGTCAAGATAGATAATGGGGAAGAGGGAGAAGTAAAAAGAATCCCCATAAGTAAATTCGCTACAATGCACTCATGTAACCCGCATGATGTGTCACTAACAGAAGCTATTCAAATGGCTGAAAAACTTGGGGAAACAAGGATTCCCAAAGAAATCATTGTCATAGGAATAACGATGAAAAAACTACCATGTGAATTTGGAGAAAATCTAAGTGAAAAAATAGCGATGGCAGTCCCAAAAGCCATAGGAATGACGCTTAATGAAATAAAGAAAAATAATTGAAATTTCAAGCTGAGGTGAAAAAATGACAAAAGAATTTGAGCCAAATATTATCGGATTTTTATGCAACTGGTGCTCATATGCAGGGGCGGATCTAGCAGGAACAAGCAGGATAAAATATCCGCCAAATATTAAATCGATACGTGTAATGTGTTCAGGACGAGTTGACACTGTGTTTGTACTCGAAGCTTTGAAGAAGGGTGCGGATGGGGTACTTATCGCTGGTTGTCACCCGGGTGACTGTCACTATCAATCTGGTAATTACAAGACAAATAGACGTATCAAACTTTTGAAAAAGCTCTTAGGAGAAATGGGAGTAGAACCAAACCGTATAAAATTTGAATATATCTCAGCTTCTGAGGGGCAAAAATTTGCCAAGGTTGTCACTGAGTTCGTTGATGAGTTGAAAAAGCTGGGTCCTTCTCCTATAAAGGAGATAATATTATGAAAGTGGATATTGAGGAATTGAAAAAGTTTGTTGGTAAAGATAACGTTCGTGATAACATTGCGGATCTTTATGTATATTCTTCTGATGCATCAGTGCATAGTAGCAAACCGGATGTTGTAGTGAGACCTGGCAGTATAAAAGAAGTACAAGATATCATGCGTTATGCAAACAAAAACAAAATACCTGTGATACCACGTGGTGCTGGTTCGGGTATGTCTGGACAAACAGTACCATTGAGCGGTGGTATTATTCTCGATATGAAACATATGGATAAAATCATTGAAATTCGCCCTGAGGATGTACTCTGTAAAGTAGAACCGGGTGTTATCAACGATGAGCTAAACAGAATATTGCAACCTTATGGTTTTTTCTTCCCACCAACACCATCATCTGGTAGGATATGTACGATTGGTGGTATGATTGGTACAAATGCATCAGGAGTGCGTTCTGTGAAATATGGTGCTACTCGCGATGCGGTTATTGGTATGAAAGTTGTCCTAGCAAATGGTGACCTTGTAACTCTTGGTTCAAACACAAAAGTTGATTCATCTGGTTACCAACTTGCAAAACTGATGGTGGGATCAGAAGGAACACTTGGTATTGTTGTCGAGGCAACACTTCAGATTTCGCCTTTACCTAAATATCGTTCCATGGGTGTTGCAAATTTTTCAGCATTGGAAGATGCAGGTAAAATGATATCAGAAACCATTGCTGCAGGTGTCATACCGTCAATGCTAGAGTTGATGGATAACGTTGCAATAACCGCTGTCAACAACGCGCAAAATCTAGGTCTGCCAGATGTAGCTGCAATTGTCATCTTTGAATGCAATGGCATGTTAAAAGAGGCAGTAGAATATGATATGGGGCGTATAAAAGAAATCTGTAAGAAAAATAATGGAACAGGAATTCGAGTTAGTGACGATCCTGACGAAATGACACGTATATATGAAGGAAGAAAAAAACTGTTCCCCTCGCTTTCACGTTACAAGGAGGGTTTATACACAACTGCTCTTGCTGATGACATGGCAGTTCCAATGTCAAAAATAGCAGATGCCGTTCATAAAATACATGAAATAGCTGATAAAAACAATGTTGTAATGAGTGCATATGGTCATTGTGGTGCAGGGCTCATTCATACTAAAATCTTAATGGATACTACTAGAGAGTCACAATGGCAGGGCGCAAAAAAAGCGGTAAAAGAAGTATATAATTATGTTCATTTGATTGGTGGAACAACGTCAGGTGAACATGGTATTGGTTTTTCCAAAGGACCATCATTTAAAGAAGAAAAAAAGGACTCGCTTGAGATGATGAGGTCGATTAAAAAATCTCTGGATCCAAACAACATTCTTAATCCACATAAACTAATGGATTCGCCTGATGACTGGCTCACTGCAACACCGTTACGTTATCAAGTAAATAATAAATAAAAATATTAAAAACTTCGTATCTGAGGGAGTGAATTTGACAGCAAAAACCAAAACTAAACCAAAAAGCAAATATCTAAAACAGTATGAGGAACAAATGAATATGTGCATACGTTGTGCATATTGTTTTGAAAAATGCCCTGTTATAAAAGAGATGCAATGGGATACAGACGGTGCACGTGGAAAAGTGATAATGAGCTACGGTCTTTTAACTGGGGATCTTGAACCATCTCAATATATTGCTGATAAACTTTTCAGATGTACATTTTGTAGAGATTGTATGGATAGATGCCCATCAAAACTTGAAATTCTGGAAATATTTGCTAATGCCCGTGCAGAACTAGTTGATGCTGGCTTTGCATCAGATACACAGAAATATATAATTGAAAACATCAAAAAAACAGGAAATATCTATGGTGATGCAGAAGTAATTTCTCAAAACCAGGATGGGGACATACCCCTTTTTATTGGATGTCAATATCTAGGAAGACCAAATAAAACCAAAAAATACATTAAAATACTTGAAAAACTAGGAATAAAACCCAAGATTGTTGACGAAATCTGCTGTGGTTTTCCAATGGAAGTATTAGGTTTCAAAGAAGATTATGAGGAACATAAAACTAAATTTAAAAAAATGTTTCCAGCAAAAAATGCAATAGCATTTTGTCCAACGTGTACTGTATTTTTGAAAGAAGGTCATGAAATAAAAGCTAAACATGTACTAGAAGTAATTCTTGAAAAACTTCCAAATGCAAATTTAGATATGAAAGTTACATATCACGATCCATGTGATTTTTCCCGTGGCCTTAAAATAATTGAAGAACCACGTCAGATACTAAATAAGCTTGGGGTTGAGATAGTAGAAATGAAAAACTCCAAAGAAAATAGTCGATGCTGTGGAGGTGGCGGTGGAATATTAATGACTGATCAAGAGCTATCAAATGATATAGCTAAAAAACGAATTTATGAGGCTCTTGAAACTGGTACCGATACAATTGTAACGAGTTGTCCGACTTGTGAAACAACTCTTAAAAAAGCAGCTCAGGAAGTATCTGAAAGCGAAGGTAAAACAATTTCTGTTAGAAGCATCGAAGATATTATTTGGAAAGGATTAAAATAGGTGTTGGAAAAAATGTATCTATTAGATTTGGGAGAAAGACCTTGGGAACAATCTATGCTTATCTTTCACACTCTTGCACGGATGGGTGTTGAAGCAGTTGATATTGTTTGGCCTCAGACGCCTTTTATAAGCATTGGATATTTCCAAGATGCAAAAAAGGAAGTAGATATTGAATACTGTAAAAAGACAGGACTTCCAATTTTTAGACGAGAAGTAGGAGGGGGAACTGTTTATCTTGATCGCGATCAGATATTTTATCATATAATATGGAACAAGGATAATCCTAAATTTCCTAGAAAAATAAAAGATATCTATGAGTACCTTTCTGCTCCGCCGATAGACACATATGAAGAATTTGGGATAGATACTAAATTTCGTGAAGTCAATGATATTGTGACTTCTAAGGGCAAAAAAATTGCAGGTCTTGGTGGTGCAGATATAGAAAATTCTATGGCATTTGTTGGTTCAATTATCAGTGATTTTGACTATAATGCAATGGCTCATGCAATAAAAGTTCCTGATGAAAAATTTCGTGATAAAATCTATAAGAGCATGGAGGAAAATGTAACCAACATGAAAAAAGAGATTGGAAAAGCTCCCCCTCATGAAGAAATCAAAAAAGTTTTAATTAAAAAATATGAATCACTCTTTGGCAAACTTAAACCGCTTAATCTAAATGAGGAAATTATAAAAAAGATGACAGAACTAGCAAAATGGTTTAACTCGCCTGAATTTTTTTATAGAAAAACTCCAAGGATTCCGCAAGGTGTAAAAATAAAAGAGGGAATTGAAATTCTTTATAGTACATATAAGGCTCAAGGCGGTATTGTTCGTACTGCCCAGGAGGTAAAAGACACCAGACTCAAAGATATCGGAATTTCTGGTGATTTCACACTTTATCCAAAAAAAGAACTAGAAAATCTTGAATATACACTTAAAGATGCAGAAAGAGAAAAAAGCGAACTTACATCAAAGATAGAAGAGTTCTATGAAGAAACAGATGTTCAAACGCCAGGTGTCAAAGCTAAGGATTTTACAAAAGCAATTATGGAGGCAAATAGGGTATGATCGACTCTAAAAAATTAGATCCAAATTTTAAATATGAAGTAGCTGCTGAAATAGGCGGTGCAAACATAAACCGATGTTTTGCATGTGGAACATGTACTGCTGGTTGCCCTGTACGTGAAATCGATGAGAAATACAATCCACGTAAAATCATAAGGATGGTGCTCCTAGGGATGAGAGAGCATGTTCTCAAAAGTGATTTCATATGGCTTTGTTCAACATGTTACACATGTTATGACCGTTGTCCACAGGGTGTACAACTAACTAGTATTATGACTGCATTGAAAAACATAGCTGCTCGAGAAGGATATATTCATCCATCTTTCAAAGAACAAGCACGATTGGTTAGCAAATTTGGACGACTGTATGAAGTTGAAGATTTTGATAATAAAAAACGTGAGAAACTTGGCTTGCCTCCAATAAAAAAGAATTTTGATGATATAACAAAGATTGCCAAGGACACTCTTCCCAAGGAGGTTATCGAGTGAAATATGCTTTGTTTTTAGGTTGTACCATCCCTGTTCGTGGGCAGAATTATGAGATGTCTGCGCGAGAGGTTGCAAAAGAACTAGGTATTGAATTTGTTGATCTTGCTGATTTTTCATGTTGTGGTTTCCCTGTTAAATCTACTAATGCTGAAGCATCCTTGATAATTGCCGCTCGCAATATTGCTATTGCTGCAAAGAAGGGTGAAAAAATATGCACGCTTTGTAATGCTTGTACCTCAGTTCTCACTGAGGCTAATAAGGAGCTTTCTGAAAATAAAGAAATTCGGGAAAAGGTTAATAAAGAACTCGGGAAAATTGGTTTAGAATTTAAACCTGGTGTTGAGATTAAGCATTTTTCTAGGATTCTCTATGAAGATATTGGTATCGAAAAAATTAGTAAAAAAATTAAAAAAGATCTTAGTAAATTGAGTATATCTGTTCATTACGGTTGTCATTATCTTCGCCCTAGTGAATTGTATGATTGTTTTGATGATGCAGAGAATCCTTCTACTGTAGAAAACCTTGTAGCAGTTACTGGTGCTGCGGTTATTGATTACAAAAACAAGCTTGAGTGCTGTGGTGGTGCTATTCTTGGTGTTGAAGAAGATATCGCACTTTCGATGGCAAAGCAAAAACTTGATAACGTAACAGCGAACAAAGTAGATGCTTTGGTTACTATTTGTCCGTTTTGTTCTATTATGTACGAGGATAACCAAAGGAAAATCGAGTCTAAGTTTAATGTGGAGTATAATCTCCCGGTTTTATATTATCCGCAGGTTTTGGGACTAGCTTTGGGTATTGATCAGAAAAAACTCGGGTTCAGATTAAATAAAGTTAAAGCAAAAGTTGTACTTGATAAGGCAGGGGTAGAAATATGATCAATACCACCTCTAAATCAGGTAAAGTCGGTTCTGTTCTTGTACTTGGTGGTGGTATAGGTGGGATGCAGGCTGCTCTGGATCTTGCAGATTCAGGTTTTAAAACCTATCTATTGGAGGAAAAACCTTCCATTGGAGGTGTAATGGCCCAGCTTGATAAGACATTTCCAACAAATGATTGTTCGATGTGTATAATGTCTCCTAAACTTGTTGATGTTGGTAGACACCCAAACATTGAACTTATAACTTATTCAGAATTACAAGAAATCTCTGGGAATGCCGGTAATTTTAATGTTAAAATCCGTAAAAAAGCAAGTTATGTTGATTCTGATAAGTGTACCGGTTGTGGTGAGTGTGCGGAAGTCTGTCCGGTATCACTTGAATCTGAGTTTGATCAAGGACTTGTTGATCGTCATGCTATCTATAAGATGTATCCTCAGGCAATTCCAAATGTTTTTACTATCGATAAGATTGGTGTCCCACCCTGTATGGATGCGTGTCCTGCTCATTTAAATGTTCAGGGGTATGTGGCACTTATCAAGGAAGGAAAATTCCAGGAAGCCGCTGATTTAATCCGTGAGAGAAACCCTCTTCCTGGTGTTTGTGGAAGAATATGTACTCATGTTTGCGAGGAGAATTGTAACAGAAAAGATGTTGATGAGGCTGTTGCTGTTCGAGCTTTGAAAAGATTTGCTATTGACTATGAAAGAATACATGGTAGAAAAGAGAAGAAAAAGAAAAAAAGCGAACTTGAATCTCGGGGGAATGGTAGGAAAGTAGCTGTTGTCGGTTCTGGTCCTGCTGGTTTAACTGTTGCGTATGATCTCGCTAAGATGGGATACAAACCATCGGTTTTTGAGGCTCTTTCCCAGGTAGGGGGTATGTTGCGGATTGGCGTTCCAAATTATCGTTTGCCACCCGAAATCCTTGATTATGATATTAAAATAATTGAGGATGCAGGAGTGGAAATTAGGACTAATACGCCAATAGGCCCTGATCTTAAACTGAATGATCTTTATAATGCTGGATATGAAGCAGTTTTCATAGCAATCGGGACACATAAGAGCAAAAAACTTGGTGTAGATGGTGAGGATCTAAATGGGGTTGTACACGCAGCTGGATTCCTACACGATCTAGGTGCTGGTAAGAAAATTGATTATCATGAAAAAATCGTTGCTGTTATTGGCGGTGGAAATGTTGCTATCGACTCTGTTCGTACTGCTCTACGTCTTGGTGCAAAAACAGCTTTTGTAATTTATCGAAGGTCTAGAGCAGAGATTCCTGCAAATAAGGAGGAACTTGCTGAATGTGAAAGAGAAGGTATTTCATTTTATTATCTTGCTGCTCCTACCAAGATTATAGGTGAGAAAGGAAAGGTTACTGGTCTTGAATGTGTACGTATGAAACTTGGTGAGCCAGATGATACTGGGCGAAGAAAACCTATTCCAATTGAAGGATCTACGTTTAAACTAGATGCCGATGTTGTCATATCTGCTGTTGGTCAAGCACCTATTCTATCACCACTTGCAGAGGTGGAAGTAAAACTAGGGTTAGATAAGGACGGTATTGTCTCAATCCCTATACAAAACCTTGAACTAGAGGGCGTGTATGGATTCACTGCATTTCTTAGGGCACTAAGCATGGGTAAGAAGATTCCAATTGGGGAAAAAGTACTTGTTATTGGTGGTGGAAATGTTGCTATTGATGTCGCTCGCTCAGCATTGCGTATTGGTGGCAAAGAAATTCACATTGCATGTGTAGAATCTAAAGATGAGATGCCTGCATTTGATTATGAAATAGAAGAAGCAGAAGAAGAGGGTATTATTATGCATACTCGTCTTATGCCTAAAAGAATAGTGGGTGCCGGTGGTCGAGCATTAGGTGTTGAGACTTTAGAGTGTACATCTGTTTTTGATGCCAAAGGTAGGTTCAATCCTCAGATTAAACCCAATACCGAGTCAATTATTGAAGCAGATACAATTATTGTTGCGATAGGTCAGGAGGTAGATTACACTCTGTTAAAAGCTGCTGATGGTGTTCTTGTAACCAAGCGTGGTTTATTACAGGTTGATAAGCTTACTATGCAGACTAATATCCCCTGGATGTTTGCGGCAGGCGATGCAGTTTATGGTCCAGGGCTTGTAATTGAAGCTATTGCACAGGGGCATGAAGCCGCGGTTTCAATTGACCGATATTTAAATGGTGAGGATCTGTATGGGGGAAGGCCAGCTAAAGAAAAACTTGTTGCACCTAAGCCTGATAAGAAATTTGAAAAAATCCCTCGGGTAAAAATACCAATATTGGATGTTGAAAAACGTATTAATAGTTTTGATGAGGTGGAACTTGATCTTACCGAGGAACAAGCAATCGAAGAAGCCGGGAGATGTCTTAGTTGTAATTTCTGTTCAATTTGTAAACAATGTGTTGAGGCTTGTGAAGCAGATGCAATTGATCATGATATGGCTGATGAAACAATTCGGCTTAATGTCGGCTCTGTTATTCTTGCACCAGGGTATGAAATATTTGATGCAACCTTGAAAAGTGAATATGGTTATGGAAGATATCCAAATGTTTTGAATTCTTTAGAGTTTGAACGTGTTCTCTCTGCTTCCGGTCCATTTAGTGGTCACGTTATTCGTCCATCTGATCAAAAGGAGCCTAAGAAGATCGCATGGATTCAATGTGTGGGTTCTCGTGATAATTCTTGTGGTAATAATTATTGTTCATCTGTTTGTTGCACTTATGCTATTAAAGAGGCAGTGATTGCAAAAGAACATGCACCTAGTATTGAGCCTACGATTTTCTATATGGACATGAGAACATATGGTAAAGATTTTGAGAAATATTACAATCGTGCAGAGGAGGAACAAGGAGTGAGGTTTGTACGTTGCCGGATATCTTCAGTAGAAGAGGATCCTAAAACCAAAAACCTATATATCAAGTATGAAACTGAAGATGGTCAGTTAAAAGAGGAAATATTTGACATGGTAATACTATCAGTTGGTTTTGTTCCTAGGGAGAATGCACAGGAGCTTGCAAAGAAAATTGGTATCAAGCTCAACGAGTTTGGTTTCTGCGTAACCCCCGAATTTGATCCTATTAATACTACGCGTCGTGGCATATTTGTTTGTGGCGCATTCTCAGGTCCAAAGGATATACCTGAAACAGTAATGGAGGCTTCTGGTGCCGCTGCAAAAGCCAGTAGTATTATTGCTTCTGAACGAAATACTCTTACTGAAAAGAAGGAGTATCCCCCAGAAATTGATGTATCAGGTGAAGAACCACGTATTGGGCTTTTCATTTGCCACTGTGGTATAAACATTGGGGCATATGTTGATGTACCATCACTTGTTGAATATTCTAAGACACTTCCAAATGTTGCCTATGCAGAGGATAACCTGTATACTTGTTCTGAGGATACCCAGCGTAAAATTGTTGAAAAAATAAAAGAACATAAACTAAACAGGGTAATTGTTGCATCATGTACACCAAGGACCCATGAACCGCTTTTCCAAGCAACAATCAGGGAGGCAGGACTTAATCCACATCTTTTCGAGATGGCTAATATCCGTGATCAATGTAGTTGGGTTCATATGAAGGAACCCAAGAAAGCAACAGCAAAAGCGAGACAACTGGTTAAGATGGCGGTTGCTAAAGCAGCCCTTATTGAACCTTTACAAACAATTGAACTTGATGTTATTCAGAAAGCGCTAGTAATTGGCGGTGGTCTAGCTGGTATGATATCTGCTCTTACAATAGCTGATCAAGGTTTCGAAGTATGCATTGTGGAAAAAGAAAAAGAACTTGGTGGAAACCTTAGGAATATTCACTGGACATTGCTTGAAGACTACGATGTTCAACCATACATGAGATCAATAATCGAGAGAGTTGAGAAACATCCAAAGATACATGTTTACAAGGAAGCCCAAATTGACAAAGTTGAGGGGCATATTGGGAACTACATTACTACAATTAAGAATGGGACTGCAAAACTTACTGTTGAACATGGTATAATACTTGTTGCAACAGGTGCCGAGGAATACAAGCCAAATGAATATTTATACGGTAAAGACAATCGTGTTATGACACAGCTTGAACTTGAGAAGAAACTTGCTGGTGGCACTAGTTTTGGCAAGAAAACAATCGTTATGATCCAGTGTGTTGGCTCACGAGATGATGAACATCCGTATTGCAGCCGAGTATGTTGTGGCGAAGCAATCAAAAACTCTTTAAAAATTAAAGAAAAAAATTCTGATGCAGAAATCTATATTTTGTATAGGGATATGAGAACATATGGATTCCGTGAAACATACTATGAAAAAGCACGAAACAAAGGAATAATCTTTGTGAGATATAGCAAAGATAAAAAACCAAAGGTTAAAAAAGTTAAAAACGACCTAGAAGTAGAGACAAAAGATCTAATACTTGGTGAAAAACTACTATTGCATGCTGACTGGCTGATACTTAGCCCTGCGATTGTTCCACACACTGGAAACGTTGAACTTGCGCAGAAACTAAAAGTTCCTCTAAATGAGGATAACTTCTTCTTGGAAGCACATGTAAAACTCAGGCCGGTTGATTTTGCAACCGAAGGAATATTTTTAGCAGGTATGGCGCATTCACCTAAATCAATTACCGAGACAATCGCGCAAGCATATGGAGCCGCATCACGGGCACTCATCATTATTTCCAAAGATAAGTACTATACGGATGCACCAATTGCATATGTTGATGAGAACCTCTGTAGCGGCTGTGGAGTCTGTGAAAAAATGTGTTCTTATGGTGCAATAGAAATGATTACGGAAATAGAGGGTGGTAAAACAAAAAGACTCGCACATGTACTAGAAGGAGTCTGTAAGGGATGCGGTAGCTGTGTATCAGCGTGTCCTTCAGGTGCAATTGAGCAGAAGGGATTCAAACGGGAACAAATTATTTCAATGATAGATGCTGCAGCGGATTAAAACTATAAAATATAATCCTCCCATACTTTTTACGGATAATATTGTATTATCATCTAGAATGGTAGAAAAATGCCAAAAGAATTTGAACCAAATATTGTAGCATTTCTCTGCAATTGGTGCTCATATGCAGGAGCGGATTTAGCGGGAACAAGCAGAATACAGTATCCACCAAATGTAAAAATAATACGTGTGATGTGTTCTGGTCGAGTTAACCCTATTTTTGTTTTAAACGCACTACAAGAGGGAGTGGATGGGGTAATTATTGGCGGATGTCATCCTGGTGAATGTCATTATGAAACTGGTAATTATCTAGCACGCAGACGAATGACAGTTTTGAAAAAAATACTTGAATATATTGGAATAAATCCCAAACGCGTACAAATGGCATGGATATCAGCATCAGAAGGTGGAAAGTTTGCAGAGGTGATCAAAACTGCTACTGATGAAATTAAAAAACTAGGTCCAATTAGCCAGATTAAAAGGAGAAATAAATGGTAGATAATAAAAAACTCCAAGGTGAAATCAAAAAAATTCTGGGTAGAAATGATGTAAAACATGTCATATGTTACAGTAAAGGAACCTATGGTTTTCAAACAACACCATATTTTGTTTCAAAAAAAGATGATATTGAAAAAATCATTTTTTCACCACTTTGCGTAAATAATCTTTCCTTATATGTTAAATTTGATGAGGGAACAGAAAAAATTGGAATTGTTGTAAAAGGTTGCGATTCTAGGTCACTTGTTCAAATGATACAGGAGAAACTCATACCGCGTGAAAAACTAATCATAGTTGGAATTCCATGTAACGGCGTAATAGATCCTAAAAAAGTACGACAAAAAATCCCAGAAGAATTGGAAAACATTGATGTTGTTGAAAAAAATGATAAATTTATTTTCAAAAGAGATGGCAAAAAACAAAAGATTCCAAAAAGAGAACTTGTGTTTGATAAATGCCTTGTTTGTGAATACCCAACGCCTATAATTTATGACATTCTCGTTGGTGAAAAAATAAACCCACTTGGTAAGGATGAATACAAACAAGTTAAAGATTTGGAAAGTAAATCACTTGATGAAAAATGGAAGTTCTGGGAGAAACAATTCAGTCAGTGTATAAGATGCTATGCATGTAGAAATGTTTGTCCTGCATGTTATTGTAAAGAATGTATGGCTGAACAGTTGAATCCTCAATGGCTACGCCGATCTGTCAACCTATCTGAAAATACTGTTTGGAATGTTATGCATGCTTTTCATCTTGCAGGTCGATGTACAGATTGTGGGGAATGTGAAAGAGTGTGTCCAATGGATATACCTTTGATGTTGTTAAACAAAAAAGTTGAGAAAGACGTCAGAGAATTATTTGACTATCTTGCAGGTGTTGACGTTGATGAAAAACCATTGCTAGCGATGTTTAAACCAGATGACCCTGAGGAGGATATAAAATAGATGAGTCCTACACAAGAACTAGTTATTGATAAAAACAAAATACCACAATTCATTAAACAAACCCTATCTAGTTATATAGTATTAGGTCCAGTTAAAAACAACAACCTTGTTTCATTTAAACAAATAACTAATTCAAAAGAAATAACAATGGATTTTACCAATAGCAAGGTACCTCCAAAATCACTTTATTTCCCACAAACCGAGACTCTTTTTAGATTCACAAAAGACAAAGACATAGAGATTGAAACACCTAAAAATGATGGTAAAACTCTGGTATTTGGAATACGACCTTGTGATGCAAAAAGTCTTAAACTCTTGGATCAGGTATTTAGCGGCGAATATGAAGATTCCCTGTTTCTGTCAAGAAGAAAAAATACTACACTAGTTGGTTTAACCTGTAATAGTCCATCTGTGAATTGTTTCTGCACATCAGTGGGTGGTAATCCAGATGATACCACTGGACTTGATGTTTTATTAACAGATATTGGTGACAAATACTTTGTAGAATTACTCACACAAAAAGGTAAAAATCTTGTGGAAAGTTTTAATGAGTTTAAACCTGCGAAAAATGAAGATAAAAAGAAAAAAACAGTGATTTCAAGAAAAGCACGAGAAAGCATCCAACGAATTGTTAAAACTGAAAAAATAGAACAAATTCTTAATGAGATATTTGAAAACAAGTATTGGGGGGAAATATCCAGAAAATGTCTAGGCTGCGGAATCTGTACCTTTCTATGTCCAACATGTCATTGTTTTGACATTCAAGATGAAACTGCTGGTAAAAAAGGTGCTAGAATACGTATTTGGGATTCATGTATGTACCCTGAATACTCCATGCAAGCGTCAGGTTATAACCCGCGACCGGCACAGATGAACCGGATGAGAAACAGGGTTTATCATAAATTCAACTATTTCCCAAAAAACCAACATGTGTTTGGATGTGTGGGTTGCGGACGATGTATCGATGAATGCCCGGTGAATGTGGACATAATAGAAATAATAAATAAAGCTAGGGAGGTAAAAAATGAGTGACCCATATCAACCCTGGCCTGCAACAATAGAAACCATTATAGAGGAGGTCCCTGGTGAACGAGCAATTAAAACATTCAAACTAAGATTCAAGGATAAAAAGATCCATAATTCATTTTCTTTTAAACCTGGTCAGTGTGTAATGATTAGTCTATTTGGAGTAGGGGAATGCATGTTTGCAATTTCCTCATCGCCAACCCAAAAAGATTACATTGAGGTTAGTGTGATGAGGCATGGAAAAGTAACAAGTGCATTACATGAAATTCAACCAGGTGATACAATTGGAATCAGGGGACCATATGGAAACCATTTTGATATTGAATCATGGACTGGAAAAGATATGGTTTTCGTAGGCGGTGGAATAGGACAAGCACCACTACGATCGATTATAAACTACATGATAGACAACCGTGATAAATACGGCAAAATAGACATAATATATGGTGCACGAACCAGAAGAGATTTATGCTACAAGAATGAGCTTTTTGAACTAGAAAAGCGAAAAGACATAAACACACAACTCTCAATTGACAAAGAAGAAGATGGCTGGACACGATTTGTAGGTTTTGTACCAAATAACCTACTAAGAATAAAACCATCCCCTAAAAACGCTATAGCCATAACTTGTGGACCACCAATTATGATAAAATTTGTTATTGAAAATCTTATAAAACTTGGTTTTTCCGACGATCAAATATTTACAACACTTGAAATGAGAATGAAATGTGGCATTGGTAAATGCGGCAGATGCAACATTGGCAACCTCTATGTCTGCAAAGATGGGCCTGTTTTTTCGTACAAACAACTTAAAAATATTAAAGGTGAACGATGAAAAAAATACAGGATAAAACCATCAATCAAAATCCAAAACCTATATCTTCTAAAGTGATTTCTAAAGTGCTTGTTGTAGGCGGCGGAATAGCTGGTATACAATCAGCACTTGACCTTGCGAACTCAGGATTCAAAGTATACCTCTTAGATAAGAAACCAAGTATTGGCGGTGTGATGGCACAATTGGATAAAACGTTTCCAACAAATGATTGTTCCATGTGTATTCTTTCACCCAAACTTGTGGACGCTGGTCGTCATCCTAATATCGAGCTTTTGACCTATTCCGATGTAGAAAGAGTCGGGGGAGAAGCTGGTCATTTTCAAGTTACTGTTCGTAAACATGCTCGATTTGTTGATATTGAAAAATGTAAAAGTTGTGGTGATTGTATTGAGAGTTGCCCTATTTCCCTGCCTAATGTTTTTGAGGAGAGTTTGACCAATAGAAACGCGATCTATCAGTTGTTTCCTCAGGCCAATCCCAGTGCTTATGTTATTGAAAAAATAGGTGTTCCCCCATGTCGTGCGGCTTGTCCAATTCATGTGAATGCCCAAGGTTACATTGCATTGATTTCTGCTGGAAGGTATAAGGAAGCATTTGAGTTGATTTTTGAGAAGAACCCATTTCTTGGTATTACTGGCCGTATCTGTACTCGTCCTTGTGAAAAAGCATGCCGTCGTGGAGATGTTGATAGCCCAGTTGCAATTGACTATCTTAAGCGTTTTGTTTGTGATAAGGAACGGAATGATGAGTTGATTGTCCCAGAAAAAGCAGAATTTAGTGGTAAAAAAGTAGCAATTATCGGTTCTGGTCCAGCCGGGCTTCTTGCTGCTTATGACCTAGCTTTGATGGGTCATCAGCCAATAATTTTTGAGGCTTTACATGTGGCAGGTGGCATGCTTGCTGTTGGTATACCTAGATATCGTTTACCACGAGATATTTTAAATCGTGAGATTGATATTGTTAAACGTCTTGGTGTGGAAATTAAGACTAATGTTCGTATTGGCAGAGATTTATCACTTACTGATCTTAGAAATCGGGGTTTTGATTCATTTTTTATTGCAGTTGGTGCTCATATTAGCCATAGTCTAGGTGTTTCTGGTGAAAATCTAAAAGGTGTTGTTCCTGCTACTAATTTTTTACAATCTGTTAACCTTGATGAAAAGGTCGAAATTGGTAGTAGGATAGCCGTAATCGGAGGTGGTGATGCAGCGATTGATGCTGCAAGGACTTCGCTTCGTCTTTCTCAGAAGCGTTTTGGTGATAAGGCCAAGGTGTTTATTATTTATCGTCGTTCACTTGAGGAGATGCCTGCTCAAAGATCTGAAATTGAGGAAACAGAAAAAGAAGGAATTGAGATGATATTCCTTGCTGCTCCCAGTCGCATTATTGGCTGTGGTGATAAGGTTACTGGTATTGAATGTGTGCGTATGAAACTAGGTGAAAAAGATAGTAGCGGTAGGAGAAAACCTATTCTAATTAAGGGTTCAGAGTTTAACTTAGATGTCGATATGGTTCTGCCAGCTATTGGACAGAAACCTGATATGTCGTTTTTATCAAAAAATGAAAGTTTTGGTATTTCTAAGTGGGGTATCATTAAAGCTGATTCTTTGACTTTGGAAACAAGCATACCTGGTGTTTTTGCTGGTGGCGACGCAGTTACTGGCCCACGGACTTTTATTGAGGCTATGGCAGCAGGTCGAAAAGCTGCTATTTCAATTGATAGATATCTTAAGGGCAAGGATCTAAAGATTGGTCGAGAAGGCGAGGGACCATCAGATGATTATGTTGAAGTTGATATCCAAGATGTTGAACCAAGTCCAAGAGCTGAAATGAAAACATTATCACTGAATAAACGTAAAACATGCTTTGACGAGGTAGAACTTGGTTTATCTGAAAAACAAGCCTTTGCTGAGTCACAACGTTGCCTGGAGTGTGGTGGTTGCTGTGAATGTATGCAATGTGTTAAATCATGTGAACCAGAGGCAATTTTTCACTATATGCAAGATGAAATAGTGACACTGGATGTTGGATCTGTTATACTTTCTCCAGGTTTTGATGAGTTCAATCCCGCTGCCAAACATGAGTTTGGCTACAGTCGATTTCAAAATGTTATATCCAGTATTGAATTCGAACGAATACTCTCTGCTTCTGGCCCATTTAGTGGTCATGTTGTTCGCCCATCTGATGAGAAAGAGCCTAAAAAAATAGCATGGATTCAATGTGTTGGATCCCGCGATCCTCATATCAACAAAGGATATTGTTCATCGGTATGTTGCATGTATGCTGTGAAGGAGGCAGTTATTGTAAAAGAACATTCATCAGATGTTGACCCTACGATTTTCTATATAGATATGAGATCTTTTGGTAAAGATTTTGATAAATACATAGATCGAGCTGAAAATGAATATGGTGTAAGACTTATTCGCTCGCGTATCTCAAATATCAATGAAGATCCAAAGACGAAGAACCTTCTCATCAAATATGAGGATGAAGCAGGGAATCTTGAAGAGGAGGAATTTCACCTAGTGGTTTTATCCGTTGGGTTAAACCCACCAAGGGATGCTATGTATCTTGCAGAAAAATTTGATATCAGTCTAAACAAATATAACTTTGCTCTAACGAATACTTTTGAACCTTTTAACACATCAAAACCGGGCATATATGTCGCTGGTGCTTTTACAGAACCTAAGGACATACCTGAAACAGTCGCACAGGCAAGTGGTGTTGCTGCTATGGCTTCATGTCTTCTCACAGAAACACGCAACGAATATGTAACTATTAAAAAATATCCACCAGAAATCGATGTAAGATACAAAACACCACGGATAGGAGTATTTATCTGTCATTGCGGTAGCAATATTGGTGGGTTTTTAGACGTACCTTCTCTGGCAGAATATGCAAAGACATTACCACATGTAGTTTATGCAGAGGATAATCTTTTTACATGTTCTCAAGATACTCAGACGCATATCAAAGAAATTATCGAAGACCACGGTATCAACCGAGTAGTAATAGCATCATGTACTCCTAGGACTCATGAATCACTTTTCCAAGATACAATCAAGGAAGCAGGTTTAAATCCATATCTTTTCGAGATGGCTAATATCCGTGATCAGTGTAGTTGGGTTCATATGAAAGAACCAAAGAAAGCAACAGAGAAAGCCAAAAACCTTGTACAAATGGCTGTATCAAAAGCAGCATTGCTTAGGCCGCTACCGACAGTCAAATTGGAGGTTAATCATAGTGGGTTGATCATAGGCGGTGGGCTTGCAGGCATGACATCTGCTTTGAAACTAGCAGATGAAGGTTTCGAAGTTTATCTGGTGGAAAGAGAAAAAGAACTAGGTGGAAATCTGGGAAACATATATTACACTGTATATGGTGAAGATGTACAAGAATATCTGCAGGATCTAATAAAACAGGTTCAAAATAATAAAAGAATAAATGTATTTACAGAAGCAGAAATTGAAAACAGCATGGGTTATATCGGAAATTTTAAAACCATTGTAAAAAATAAGCAAAAAAACCTCGAGATAAATCATGGTATAATTATTGTTGCTACTGGTGCTCAAGAGTATACTCCTTGGGAATATCTGTATGGTAAAGACAAAAGAGTGATGACCCAACGTGAGTTAGAGCATAAAATAGCAAATGACAGTTTATTAACGGATGACAACAGAAATGTTGTCATGATTCAATGTGTTGGCTCAAGAGATGATGAACATCCGTATTGTAGCCGAGTATGTTGTACTGAGGCAGTAAAAAACGCTCTGAAGATCAAAGAAATCAATGATAAAATTAATGTGTACGTTCTTTATCGGGATATAAGAACCTATGGTTTTAGAGAAGATTACTATCAGAAAGCACGTGAAAAAGGAATAATTTTCATACGTTATACTCCAGATAGAAAACCAGAGGTTAAACAAAATGATAACAAACTAACGGTGAAAATTTTTGATAAGTTATTAAATGAAAACCTTGTCATAGATACAGATGTTCTGGCGTTGAGTGTTGGCATTATTCCATATGAAAAAAACCATGGGATATCACAATTATTAAAAGTACCATTGAATGAGGATGGATTCTTTTTGGAAGCACATATGAAACTCCGACCGGTTGATTTTGCAACTGAAGGAATATTTTTAGCAGGTATGGCTCACTCGCCAAAATTTATTGATGAAAGTATTTCTCAGGCGTGTGCGGCTGTTTCTAGGGCTTGTACAATTTTAACAAAAGAATATCTTGAATTACCTGGTAAAGTCGCAAAGGTTAATGATTTACGCTGTGTTGGATGTGGTCTTTGTGTGGAGATCTGTGGTTATCAGGCTATTGAACTTATTACAAAAACAATAAATGGAAAGGAAAAAACTGTTGCACAAGTAAACGAAGCCCTTTGTAAGGGGTGTGGCGCGTGTGCTGGTGCTTGTTATTCAGGAGCTATTCAGCATAGCGGCTTTACTGATAGTCAAATTCTTAAAATGATTAAAACTCTTGGTAAAAAATGATAACATTTTGATGTTCATTTCACAATATGCCTTTATATCCCTCATATAATGGACATCCAACACACACGTCCTTTTTGAACGATTCGCAATCTGGGCAATCTGTTTTAAAATTGCATTTTATCCTACTTCTTTCTGTCTCTGACAAAAACCTTATTGGTTGATACATAGAAGAGGCATTGGCAATGGGTATCACAGTATATTTAGTAATATCAGTGCAATTGAATGAAAGGCAATGTTCAATCATAGAATCCATTGTTTCAGTATTTTCCGCAACAACTAACATTATAAAATTATATTCTCCATAGGTATTAAAATAACTGATTATTTTTGGGCAACATTTAATGTGATTTACAACCTCTTTTTTAACTCGTGCATCTAGACAGAGGAGGAACATCTTAAAGCCTAATTTTTCAATATCAACATTACAATTTACCTTAATCAAATCTCTCTTAAGTCGCTCGAGTCTTGATCTTATTGCAGTATGAGACAACTCTAGTTTCCTTCCAATCTTTGTGGTTCCTTGCTCCCAGTCATCGTTGATCATTGTGATGATTTTTTTATCTATTTTGTCAGGCTGTTTCATCATACTGGTTATGCAATATGAATATAAAAATATTTCAAATTGAAATTATATTATCATTATTTCTATTTTAAACGAACAAAAAACCAAAAGGATTATCATATTATCATTATGTATGTTTACCCAATGGAGTACATTATGAGCAAAAAGTGGCCAATGTATGCGGTAAAACAGAAACTATGAGTATTTATCTAATATTTATTTATGTTCTAGTGCAATAACTACGGTTTTTGTATGTATATGTATTCTTTCGATATTATTAAGTAAAGTAGATGAGATAAAGGAAAGTTGAACTGATGTAACTTTAAAAAAATCTGATGGTTGATAACAATGGTTAAAAGGTCAAAAAAAGCGAGAACAATGAGGAAGATTATTAAATCTATATGGATTTTTAACTGGTTTAACTCTTGCGGCTTCTGCGAGCTGGTGCCATTAGTGGGCTCTAGATGGGATATGGAAAGATTTGGAATGATTATTGTTGGAACACCGCGACATGCAGATGTTTTGTTTATTGCTGGGTACCAAACGCCAAAATCGATCAAAAGAGCAAAAAAGGTATATGAGCAGATGGCTGAGCCTAGGGTAGTAATTGCATTGGGTTCGTGCACGATGACTGGAGGTATGTATTGGGATTCATACAACACAATCAAGCGTCTTGAGGATTACCTACCAGTCAATATTTATATACCTGGATGCCCACCTAGGCCTGAGGCAGTGTTTGAGGCTTGTGAGAAGATATTCGAGCATGTGAAGGAGCTGGAATAAAATGAATTCAAAGGAGGGAAGAGAAGCACAAATTCTCGAAAAGATATGTTCAAAATTTGATGTTGAAGGTAAAATACAGCGAGAGCGCAGGATTTGGATATCAATAGAAAAAGGAAAGTTAATAGAACTAAGTGATTGGTTAAAAAACCAGAGATTTGAGCATCTATCAGCGGTATCAGTAACTGACTGGATAAAAGAAGGAAAGTTTGAAATTACATATCATTTATGGTCATATAAAGATAAGATTCTTATCAACTTGAAAACAAAGATTGATAGAGAAAAACCGATTATTAAATCTGTGGTTTCAATATGGGGAGAAAGTGCACAAATTCATGAAAGAGAATTGCATGAGCTTTTTGGTGTGAAATTTAAAGACAATCCTGATTTATCTTCTCTTTTCTTGCAGGATTGGCAGGCTCCGCCTCCGTTCAGAAAGGATTTTGATTGGAGAGAATATGTAAGGGAAGAGTACTATGACAGGGAAAATGAGAGGGAGCTAGTTTATTATGATTGACCAGCTGGAACTCGCCTCCAAAGATACAGAGTACGATTTATACTTTGGTCCTGCACACCCAGGGTCAGGCAACTTTGGTGTTAAATTAAAAATAGATGGGGAAATAGTGACATCTGCTAGGGCCGATCCTGGTTACTTGCACAGAGGTTTTGAGAAATTGATGGAATACAGAACGCCACTACAAAACGCCGTTCTATCTGATAGGCTTTGTATACTCGAGCCGCTAAACTGGAATTTGGTTCATGCTGAAGCAGTAGATGAGTTAATGGATATTGATGTCCCGGAACGTGCAAAGTATATAAGAGTAATAATGGCAGAACTTTCTAGGATACAGTCCCACATTATTTGGTATGGTGTTTTTTCTAAGGGCATTGGTTTTGATACAGGGTTTAAAATGGCTTTTGGATACAGAGATTACATACTGGATTTATTTGAAATGATAACGGGTGGAAGAGTATACCCTGCAGGATACATATGTCCTGGAGGAGTAAGAAGGGATTTTCCAAATGGTTTTAGAGACAAGATATTGAAAGTTTTAGATAAAATGGATGAGATGATAAAACTTGAAGAATTAGAGAATCCTGCCTTGGGTGCTAGGGCAAAAGATGTTGGGATTTTAAAGGTGAAAGATGCGATAAGATTAGGTGCGACAGGACCTGTGTTAAGAGGTTCAGGGATGAAGACTGATGTAAGAAAGGAGGAACCCTATGAAATATATGATAGATTGGATTTTGAGGTGCCAGTAAGAAAGGAAGGGGATGCATATGCAAGAAACATGATCGGAATAGAAGAGATGAAACAATCGATAAAAATCGTAAAACAATCTTTGGAAGATATCCCAGAAGGTGAAGTGATAGCGCCAAAATTTAAAAGACCGAAAATTAAAGATAAAATACCAGAAGGAGAAGTATATATTAGAAATGAGGTTGCAAGAGGAGAGGCGGCTGTTCATATGGTAAGCGATGGTGGGAGTACGCCTTATAGATGTAAAATTAGAGGACCTGACTTTCTACATATGATTCCAGTTCTTGAATATTTATTAAAAGGAGCACAGATTGCAGATGTACCAGCTATTTACTGGAGTTTGAATATATGCCCTGCTGATATGGACAGGTGATATAGTGAAACTGGGAATATTACCAAGATTGTTTAAAAATTTGTTTTCAAAACCTATGACCGTTAGATTTCCGCATGAATCGATTCCCATTCCCGATGGATACAGAGGGGAACATGCGTATGATATGAAAAAATGCATAAGCTGTGGGCTTTGCGCTAAGATATGTCCCAACAGGGCAATAGAAATGGTAGAAGTATCTAAGGAATATAAGGACAAGTATCCAAAAACATATCCTAAAATAGATCTTGGAAAATGTTGTTTTTGCGGACTCTGCGAAGATATATGTTCTAAAGATGCTATTAGATTGACAAAAAATTTTTTCCTCTCAACCTTTGATGATTCTGATGTAATCAGATACCCCATATCAAAAGTAGCGGAAGAGTAGATAACTGACTAAAAATAATGTTAAAAACTACAAATCACATATTATTCTGGATTATAACGTTTTATATATCTGAGAAGTTTTTACAAGGCAGTTAAAATACTCTTTGTCAATGATTATCTCTCCATTTTTTGATGTGTCCTTGTAAATTGACATCAAAATATTACCTTATTTTGACAATTTTATGATATCCTGGTTCCCAAATCCGTGATTTGATATCCTCAATATTATATTCAATAGTACCCTGTTCTTTTGCGATTTGACGTGTTGTAGTTAGTGCAATGTGTGCACTTATCTCTCGTATATTTTTGAATGATGGGTATATCATACCTTTAGAAATGAGTTTATCAGGTGTGAGATCTGATAAAGTATATGCAGCCTCTGTGAAAACATCATCACTAATGTAGCGTCCACGACTAATAATTGCCCCGAGTCCAACCCCTGGGAAGATAAAGAAGTTGTTTCCCTGCCCTATCATAATATTTTTACCGTTATACTGAAATGGTTCAAATGGTGAGCCGGTCGCAACAATCGCTTTTCCATTTGTAACTTTGTACACCTCTTTCGGTGTCACTTCAGAGTTATATGTTGGATTTGACAGTGGGAATATAATAGGGCGTTTTGTGTTTTCATGCATGGTCTTGATTATCTCTTTAGTAAAATGACCATGACATCCAGAGGTACCGATCAGCACTGTTGGCATGAAGTTTTTAACAACTTCAAGAAGAGTAATGTGATATTCAGTCTCAACATTCCATCCTCTGTAAAAATTTCTTTTCTTGGAGAACAATTGTTTATAAATTTCAACATCTCTCTTGTCAGTAACCATTCCTTTACTGTCTAGTACTATTATATGATCACAAGCAGCGTTTATAGTAATATTACATTTAGACTCAAGACATGCAGCAATCCGTCTTGCAATACCGACGCCGCCTGCACCAGCACCATATATAACAAATCGTTGGTCTTTGAGTTCCCCTCCAGAATATTTCAATGCATTGAGTATTCCAGCAAGAGCAACGGAACCGGTCCCCTGTATATCATCATTAAAGCTCAATATTTTGTATCGATATTTGTCAAGGATTGTAAATGCGTTCTGCCTGCTGAAATCCTCCCATTGAATAAGTATGTCTGGGAATTTCTCTTGTATTCCATTGATAAATTTACCGATAAATTCCTCATATTCAGTACCCTGTAACCTCCCTGCTTTATACCCAAGGTAATATGGGTCTTTCAAATCAATAAGATTATCTGTTCCAACATCCAGAGTTATCGGCAGAGTTTCCCATGGTCGTATACCTGTACCCATTACATACAGAGCAAGTTTGCCGATAGGTATATTCATGCCACCAATTCCCTGATCGCCTAATCCAAGTATGCCCTGATTATCTGTGACTACAGCAATAGTTGGATGTTTAAATCTAAATCGATCAAATACTGATTTGGCATTGTCAATATTGTATGGAGATAAGAAAATCCCCCGAAACCGTGCGGAATTTCTGGAGAACTGTTGTACTGCATCTCCTACTGTTGGAGTATAGACTATTGGAATAATTTCTTCCATGTATTTATAGACAAAGGCATAAAAAAGCAGTTCATTTCTGTCTTGAAGATCTCTGAGAAAATTATAACGAGCGATATTAACCTCCTTTTTAAGAATTTTGAGTTTATTTTTATCAAGCGTTTTATAAGACTTACAGACATCAAAGGTTTTTCCTAGTCTGTGATACCTCTGATGTATTTTCTTTATTTGTTTTTCAAGGCTAAGAATGCGGGGAGGAATAAGACCATTAAGACCTAACTCATCTCGCTCATTTTCAGTAAATGCAGTACCTTTGTTTAGTAGAGGAGCACGGATAACGTCATTGCCTTCTGCATCTGTAACAAATACAATATTGTTATCATCAGTCTCTTTCACATCGAATTGAATTGTCATATTTTCATTTTCCTTTTGGAGTAGATGTTGGATGCAATACCTACCATAAATTCTTTTGTTTTCTTTTATGTTTATTTATCAGCAATTGGCAATTAATACTTCTATTTGAAGCTATAATACTTATTTTTTTGTCTTAAATGAATAAAAAAAACAAAAGGATTATATATAATGTGATTGCAGGTTCAACAGGAAGAATAGATAAAAAATATTATATATGAAATTGCAACTACTGATGTTCGAATTCCTACTCTTTCTTTGTGGGGGAGAAAAGATAGAAATGTAAAAAATATTGGAGGTAAAAAAGATGGTACAAACGGATCAGACGTTAGATTGTAAAGGGCTTTCATGTCCTATGCCAATAATGAAACTGGCTAAAACAATGAAAGTCATGCAAACAGGAGAAGTATTGGAGCTCCTAGCTACAGATCCTGGCTCGAAACCAGATGTTCCTGCATGGTGCAACAAGACGGGTAATGAGTTATTGGAAACTGCTGAGGAAAGCGGCGTTTATAAGTATTACATCCGATGTAAGTAAATTACATCATAATTGTGTGGGGAGGAAATATACAATGTCAGATAAGACTAAAAATGATGAAAAAGGTATTTTTGAAGAGCTATATGATACTTTGTTTGGCCAGTCTTGGAAAATGTGGGTTGGAAGTATTCTTCTAGCAATATTGAGTGTTTTCCTATTCCTGATTGCATCACCTTGGGGTTCTAGTGGTGGAATTGTTAATTGGGGACAGAATTTATTCAGTGGGTTGGGTTTGTCATTAGACGCCTCCGCTCCAGATGGTACAACATGGATTTTTGAACATAAATATGCAATGCTTTCAATTGCAGTTATTATTGGGGCACTTGCAAGTGCACTTTTAGGTAAAGAGTTTGCCATTCGTGTAGCCCCTGCAGGAGAGCTTTTCAAAGGATTATTTGGCGGTATATTGATGGGTATAGGCTGTATTTTAGCTATGGGATGTACAGTTGGAAATTTCTTCAGTGGATTAGCTGCATTATCTGGTGGAGCGATAATCTTTGTATTTGGTTTAACCTTTGGTGTGTTCATTGCTGTAAAATATTTATTGTGGGAAATGGAAAAACATCCAAAAATGAGCTCAGGAAGATCTGCAACATTTCTTCAGGCTAGAACAAAGAGTGTTTCATTACAACCAATAGCAGGACTTATTGTCTTTATCATAGGTATGGCAATTGCATTTACATATAATGGTGGTACTGAGAAAGTGTTGATTGGTTTTGTTATTATAGGGCTATTGATTGGTATCATTCTTCAAAGATCTCGTTGGTGTATTGTACGTGCATTACGCGAACCTTTTATGACGGGTGATGCTGAGCCTGCAGTAGCGATAATTGCAGGACTTATTGTGGGCATGGCTGGCTTTACCGTCATCAAGATTATGGGTATTGGTAGTGAAATGACCATGGTCGCGGCAAATTTCTGGATGCCTTCAATTATTGGTGGTATAATCTTTGGTTTTGGTATGACAATAGCGGGTGGATGCACAGTAGGATCATCGTGGCGAGCAGGTGAAGGGCATGTAAAACTCTGGCTTGCACTTATTGGAATTATTATCGCTGGGCCGTTAACGGCAGAATATATAAAACCTACTTTCCTAAATATGTTGCCTAATTGGACAAAACAGCAAACATTTCTACCAGACTATTTCTCCTATCTTGGCGCGATTATCATTATGTTACTGTTACTATTACTGTGGTACGTATTTGTTAAATGGAATGAACGAACAGGGAAATTTTCTGCCATGTGAGGAGGGGATGAAAAATGACAAATAATCAAGATAAGATTTTAGCAATCGTTTGTGTTGCACTTTTAATATTTTCTATAGCATTTTTTTCAGTTATTAAAGAAACAGAAGAAATTGTACCTGAAACTCTCAGTGCAACAAGGGAATACACAACTGAGGGGATAGCAACAAACATGAAAGCAGAAACCTTACATGAATTAATCAATGATAACGATACAACCAATGATCCGTTTATCCTCAGCATTCGGAAAGCTGAACACTATGCTTTAGGTCATATACCTGGAGCAGTAAATCTTCCTTTAAGTACATTGTTTACTGAGGAAAATCTAGCGAAATTACCTGCAGATCGACAGATTGTGGTATATTGCTACACAGGACATACTGCCAGCCAAGCAACAGCTTTACTTAATGTCAATGGTTATGATGCTGTTTGTCTTACTTGGGGTATGTGCTCTTGGACCAATGATAGTACGGTCACTGTCAATAAGTGCTACGATGATTCAACCGACGCTCATGATTATCCTATTTCTAGTGGTACCGATCCCGGAAGTATTGAGATTGTAGCAAACATAAATATGTTTGTTCCAAAAGCTGCTGTGCATACTGTTCCAGAAAAAATAGTAACTCCAAGGCCACTAGGATGTGGAGGAGATACAGAACCCCCACAAGACACAAGCAAAGATGAGGGTGACTCGTCTATTTATGGTTCTGATGTGCTACGTGAAGCTACGCATTCATCTCTTAATCAGGGTAAGCCAGCTGTTATAAAAGCTGCAGATCTCTATGATAATTTATATGATGGAGATTCATCTAATGATCCTTTCATCTTGAGTGTACGTAAAGCAGAGCATTATGAAATAGGACATATTCCCGGAGCAATAAATATTGGCATTGCAAGCCTGTTTACAAAAGAAAATCTTAATAAGTTGCCAGCAGATAAAAATCAACAGATAGTTGTAGTTTGTTACACAGGACATTCTGCTAGCCAAGCAACAGCTTTGCTTAATCTCAATGGTTATAATGCTACTGCTCTAATGTGCGGTATGTGCTCATGGAGTACCGATACCAATGTTACCGCTGGTAAATGTTACAATAAAACAACAGCCAGTCATAACTATTCGTTTTCTACTGGCGTTTGGGATGAAGAGTTCCGTGTAATAATAGATGATTCCTTAAATCAAGGTAAACCTGTAGCCATCACAGCAGAATCATTATACGACCGTCTCAATGATAACGATACAACCAATGACCCGTTTATCCTAAGCATTCGGAAAGCTGAACACTATGAACTAGGACATATTCCAGGAGCTGTAACTATTGGTATCACAAGTTTATTTACAGAGGAGAATCTGGCGAAATTACCATATGACAATCAGATTGTAGTAGTTTGTTACACAGGACATACTGCTAGCCAAGCAACAGCTCTACTTAATGCAATTGGATATAATGCTACTGCTCTAAAGTGGGGTATGTGCTCTTGGACCACTAACAGTACAGTCACTGTGAATAAGTGCTATGATCAGACAACAGCTGCTCAGGACTATCCATTTGCTGCTGGTATGGAACCAGGTTCAATGCCATGATCTTAAGTGTTTCAAAGATAATCATTTGCTAAACCTGAAGGTTCATGCGAGACTATAATTGACATAAGGTTGATACAGAATGGGTAGAGATCATACCATAGATGCTTTCAGAGGGTTTGCAATCATTGGAATGGTCTTCTTTACTGTGACACTTAGACTCAGCAGTGAACTTCCTGAACCGTTACGTCATAATGTTTGGGGATCTCTACATTTGGGAGATTTTGTTCTCCCGATGTTTCTTTTTGCTAGTGGCTTATCACTTGCGTATTTTCTTAACAAAAAAGAGCGTGAAAAACAAAACATTTTCCTGCAAGATGTGATTGGTAGATTCGGTAAACTAACATTGGTGGGGGTTTTATTATCCTTTTTTTCTGCTTATGGTTTTCTTGAAATGGATGAGGTGATGTTGAGTGCAATCCTTTTTATTGTTTGTGCTGCGTTTTCAAAATTTGATTGGAAAATCGTTCTCGTCATTATTTTCTTTATTAACATTTCATATATTATTATCTTTCAATTAGGGTGGATAAATATTTTCATTGGTCGTTATCTTGGCGGATACCCTGCAGCTATATACTACCTTCCAGTTATGCTCGTAGGTCTTGTTATTGGTAAAGGTATCATCTCAAAGGGACTCTGGTGTGAAAGTAACGTATTAACAATACTGCTAATATTTGTTTTCTTCATTATATTCTGGGGTTTTATCCCTATAAACAAAATGGCAGTGTCTCCTTCATTTATTATGCTCTCTATTTTGTTTTCATTTCTTATTTTTGCGGTTATAGACAAGATAGTTACTAACATAGCTTCTTTTGGAGAGTTAGAATATCTTGGTAGAAAACCTCTTAGGTACTGGATCCTAATGTATACCATTTTTATTATTCCTTTATGGTTTTATGTCGAGTTTACTGGGCAGACTCTTCCCTTATATTTACCATGGTTTAATGGAGTATTGATAAGTTTGGGATTGATGATGTTATTTTGTGTTATATCCCATATAATTGACAAATCAACCCATATAGAATGGAAGACAAATATTTAGCTGGTTATTTACTAGCATTTTTTTTGTTCTAATTCGAATGCTGACTTTTGATTTTCCAATTCTACCAAATCCATTGAGAATATGTAAGATATTGCTAATATTTTTAATCGAAAATATTTTTTCACAATTGTTATTCATTGGTCATCCATTAAGGTTTTTTGATGCATATTTCTAGTAATAATACAAGTTTCAGATCGATTCATATTTAGGTTTATAGTCTATACATTAAACAGAGAAATATGCTCCATTTAATATTTTGTTTAAGGTCCTGCAAAGACTGGTTATGAAATTGAGCAGATTATATCTATATTTTGTTTATTTTATCGCTAAAATATTACACATGAATTGTTGTTTTACAGGGGTAAAAAACCACAATAATTAAATATACTATGGGTATTGCCTAAAGGGGGGTTAATCATGAGTAAAAAGGTAGCTATTGTATGTAATGGATCAGAACCAAAGAATCTTTACCCAACATTCATCTTGGCTTCTAGTGCAGTAGCATCTGGGGACGATGTTATATTGTTTTTCACTCCAGGTGGCGCACCAGCGTTAAGAAAAGGAGAACTTGAAAAAATAAAAGGGAAAGGCATGCCCGATATGGACGAACTAGTTGAAGGAGTAATGGCCCTTGGAGCAAGAATTCTTCTCTGTGAGTTGGCGGTAGAGGCAAAGGATATTAAAGAGGAAGAATTTAGAGAGGATGTGGAACTCGTTGGCGCGACATCATTTATGGCAGAGATAGATGACGCTCAAATAACATTCTCATTTTAAAAAAAATATGGAGGTGAAAAAATATGGCAACACAAACACTTGATACATTGGGATTAAAATGCCCACAACCGATACTTAAAGTGGCAGTTAAAGCCAAAGAACTTCAACCTGGTGACATGCTTGAGGTATTAGCTGACTGTCATTCTTTCCCACAAGATATCGAAGCATGGTGTAACAGAATGAATAAGACTCTTCTCGTCTGCTCAGATGAAGGTGGCGGGAAGTTCAAAGCACAAATACAGTTTTAAGATTATATGATCTTGTAGGAATAAATAATTAAACAGTAATATAAAAAGCAAAACATTATTGCTTGTGAGAATAATAATGGCAGAAAAATTTGAACCACGAATAGTAAGTTTCCTTTGTAATTGGTGTTCCTATGCAGGGGCAGATTTAGCTGGTACAAGTAAGTTGAAAGTACCATCTTCTATTATACCTATTAGGGTTATGTGTTCTAGTAGAGTGGATCCAATTCTCGTTGAAACGGCATTTCTTCGTGGTGCAGATGGCGTCCTTTTAGCTGGTTGTCATCCAGGAGACTGTCATTATGATGAAGGAAATTACTATGCCCGTAGGAGATTTGCATTGTTAAAAAAAGTTGTTGAAACTCTTGGTTTAGAGTCAGATCGTCTTAGACTTTCGTGGATTTCTGCATCAGAAGGTCAGAGATATGCAGATGTCGTCGATGAATTTAACGAGAAAATAAAAAAAATGGGCCCAAATCCCATAAGAAAAAAAACATCATTGTAAAGTAAAGATGAATTATGGCAGATAAAGAACAGTATACCGATGTGTTAGTCATCGGGGCAGGTATAGCAGGGATTGAAGCAAGTTTAATGCTTTCTTATTCAGATAGAAAAGTGCATCTAATTGAAAAGACATCTTACACTGGTGGCACTGTAATAAAGTTTGAGGAAGTATTCTCAAATATGGAGTGCTCCACATGCATGGTGGCTCCTATACAACAGGAACTCCTTCAAGATAAAAATATTAATCTGTTGACCCTTGCGGAAGTTCAAGAGGTCAAAGGATCATTTGGTAATTTTACTGTTAAGGTTCGTAAAAAAGCAAGATACGTAGATTTGCAGAACTGCATCGGATGTAATGAATGTTTTGAACCATGTCCAGTTAGTTTGAAAAATGAGTTTGAAGAAGGACTTAGTGAAAGAAAAGCCATATACGTTCCATGTGCTGGTGCGCTTCCAAACGCCCCCATGATTGATACAGAGCATTGTCTTCGTTTCAAAGGTAAAGATTGCAAGGCCTGCCAGGAAGCCTGTATGTTCGAGGCTATTGATTTCAATCAAAAAGATGAACAACTTGAACTTAAAGTAGGTGCAATTATTGTAGCTACTGGATTTAACACATTTGATACTAAGCAGTCACCTGAATATGGTTATGGAAAGCTAGATGATGTATATACCGCATTTGAATTTGAAAGATTGTATGCATCAAATGGCCCTACCGATGGAAAAATCCTCCTCAAAAATGGAGAGATTCCAAAATCAGCAGCTATATTACATTGTGTAGGTCGAGATAAGAAAGGATACTGCTCATCTGTTTGTTGCATGTATTCACTTAAATTTAATCACTATTTAAAATCAAAAATACCTGAAGTCAAGATATCAGAATTCTATACTGATCTTTGCATTCCTGGTAAATCTCATCAGAAGTTTTACGAAAAGATGAAAGGAACAGGAACCGATATGATTCGGGCTGGTGAAATTGAGGTTATAAAACAGGGAAAAGGAATAGCTGTTAAGTATAACAATGGAAATGGCAAAAAAAGTAGTCTTCCAATTGATATGGTGATACTTTCTCCTGCTATTGAGCCGAATGATGGTGCTACTAAACTCGCTAAGATTCTGGAGATATCAATTGATGATTATGGATTTTTCAAGGAGAAAAACCAAGATATTTCCTCTGTAATCACATCAAACCCGGGTGTATTTATGGCAGGATGTGTACAAGGACCAAAAAACATTCAGGATTCAGTATCACAAGCAAGTGCAGCAGTCGGAAAAATACTGTCACTATCTAGATAGAGGAAGGATAAATGGAAAAAAAACTTGGCGTCTACATATGCGAATGTGGCCCAAACATAGCAGAAAAAATTGATATCGATAAAGTGATTGATGCAGTTTCTTCTCTTGATGACGTGGCTGTTGTTGATAGGTATAAACTTTTATGTTCGATGGATGGTAAAAAATTCCTTGAAGAACAGATTAAGAAGCAAGGTATAACACATCTGGTGGTTGCTGCATGTTCACCAAAACAACATGAACAGACCTTTATGGAAGTATGCATAAATGCTGGTATTAATCCTTATCTTTTTCAACTTGCTAATATTCGTGAACAATGCGCATGGGTTACTGAAGATAAAGATGAAGCGACAAAAAAGGCAATAATACTGGTAAAAGCAGCTATTAGGCGAGTTCGATATCATGTTTCCTTGGAGAAAAAGGAGATAGATAGTAATCCTGATGTGTTGGTTATTGGCGGAGGCATCGCCGGTATTGAATCGAGTTTATTATTAGCCAGTTCTGATAGAATGGTGTATCTCGTTGAAAAGACTTCGTCATTAGGTGGGTTAATAACAAGTTATGAAAAAACTTTTCCAAGCATGGTGTCTAGCTCAGATATAATAAAACAAAAGATTCAAGACGTAGATAAGAACGAAAACATAAAAGTTTTTACCGATAGTGAGGTGGAAGAATCCCTTGGTTTCTTTGGGAATTTTCAAGTTAAGTTAAAAAAGACAACTGAAGAAAATGAAGTAGTTGAATTCAATGTAGGTGCAATAGTGTTGGCAACTGGTTCTACCCTTTTTGATCCAGATAGAATACCTCAGTATGGTTATGGAAAAATCGATAACGTTATAACCTCATTGGAATTTGAAAAAATGAATTTGTCAGGGAGAATCTCCCTTAAAAACAATAAAACTCCCAAATCAGTGGCTATAATCCATTGCGTTGGTAGAGATGAGGTAGGTTATTGTTCAGAGATATGTTGCATGTACTCTCTCAAATTCGTTAGATATATTAAGGATAAACTACCCGATGTTAAGGTGACTAATTTTTACTCTGACTTGTGTATTCCAGGTAAATCAGATCAAAAGTTCTATGAAGAAACGAAAGGGAAAGATGTTAATTTCATTAGAGCTAATGATATTGAAATTACAAAACAGGGAGATAGAATAAACGTAAAATACAAGAATGAAAATAATAAGAAAAGTTTACCAATAGATATGGTCATCCTTTCACCTGCTGTTGAACCAACATCTGACACTTTCAAACTTGCTGAACTTACTGGTATTTCTCAGGGTGATAAAGGTTTCTTTTCCGAAGAACATGAGAAACTAGCTCCCATTTCTACATCCACGGAGGGGGTATATATTGTCGGGTGTGCTCAAGGTCCAAAAAATATCTCCGAGACTGTAGTTCAGGCAGGAGCTGCAACTGGAAAAATACTTTCATCTCTTGTTCCTGGTAGAAAGATAGAACCTGAGGTAAAAACTTCCCAGATATCCGAATCTTTTTGTATAGGATGTAAAACCTGTATTTCCGTCTGTTCATATGGCGCTATTACATTTGATGAAGCAAGAAAGATAGCTGTTGTAAATGAAGTGATATGCCGGGGATGTGGAAATTGTGTTGGGGCTTGCCCTTCCGGTGCTGCAAATATTAAACATTTTACTTTTAATCAAATTTACCAAGAACTTATGGAGGCTGTAAAATGAACAAACCTGAAGGTAGCCTCAAAAATAAAGGTGCAATAATTTCAGCGAAGCCAAGTACTAAAGAATCAATCGATGATTTCCTAAAAAAAGCGATGGATAAAGGGGTTTTCGATGCTGTTCTTATACCTATGATGGTTCCAGCAGGTGATTCATTTGCATATGTGTTGATCGAGGATAAATCACTTCTCAAAGATGCAATTCCCCTTCCACCAATTATGTCTGTCCAAGGAGGCCATGCAGTTTCTAGTGTAACCAGACTTGGAAAGGGAAGCATGAAAATAGCTGTGATTATGCGACCATGTGAAATACGGGCAGCCATAGAACTATCAAAACTTGGTCAAACAGATTTGGAGAATGTTACACTTATAAGTATAGATTGCCCAGGTGTTTTGCCAATATCTGATTTCCTTAGTGATCCTGGAAAAGGCATGAAACAATTCGATGAGGCGGCTAAGAAGTGGGATGACAAAATAATGAGACCAGTATGTCAGATATGTGATAAATCAAGTATGGTTGCAGGGGATTTACATATAGGAACGCTTGGTGCAAAAAATAATACTTTTTTAGTTATTTCAAATAGCCAAAAAGGAAACGGTATACTGGATGAACTTGGAATAGTTACAAAAGAGAGCATCGATGACTGGCAGGCAAAAGTAAAAAATATTGCGGAAGAAAAACACAAGAAGAGAAAGAAAAATTTAAAAGATTTAAAAACCAAGATAGGTAGTCTTGATAACCTAATTGATGCATTCAGCCAATGTATAAATTGTCATAACTGCATGAGAGTTTGCCCTGTATGCTACTGTCGTTTATGCTATTTTGATTCAGATAAGGTAAAACATCCTTCTGAGAATTATCTTCAGATGGCAGAAAGTAAAGGCAGCATCCGATTTCTACCAGATACTATTTTTTTCCAAATGGGAAGAATGATGCATATGAGCCTTTCTTGTGTTTCCTGTGGAGCCTGTGAAGACGCATGTCCGGTATCGATTCCAGTTGCTCAGATATTTAGTATGGTGGCTGATGAAACTCAGGGTTTATTTGATTACGTTTCGGGTAGAAGCTTAGAAGAGCCTATCCCACTGGTTGCCTATAAAGAGGAAGAGCTTCATGAAGTGGAGGATGCAAATGACTAAAACCTTGAAGATAAACAAAAATGTCGAACAAGGCATACTTGAACTTCTAAAATTCCTCTTGGATAGTGGTAAGGTAAACGGAGTTTTCACCTTAAAGAAGATAAACAAAGAAGGAGCTGTAGCTTATTCACTTATCACCCGATCAGATGGGCTAGGGGGCGCTGTACCTCTTTTTCCTTTAATGCCTGTTAATGCTGGCAAGCTGCTCTCACGTTTTTCACTTAGGGGAAAGTCGAATAAACCTGTTGTTGCCGTTGTAAAACCATGCGAGCTAAGAGCTTTTATAGAGCTTGTAAAACGTGAGCAGGGAAGCCTTGAGAATATCTTTTTCATAAGTTCAACATGTGGAGGGGTATATCCAATTGAAATGGCTGTAGATGGAGCTGTGGAGAATAATCTTTCAAAATATTGGGAGGCAGTTAAAAAAGGTGAAATTCTTGCGCAGCTTAGACCAGCTTGCAGGGGATGCGTGGAATTTAAACCATATACTGCAGATATGACTGTTGATCTTGTAGGTAAGGAGGATATCGATAAACGATGCGCGATCCTACTTAATACTAAGAATGGCGAGGGGCTTGCTCAAGATATGAGAGGAGATTTTTTAGAAAAAGAACTAGATAAAAAAATACTAGATAAATTTCAAAATAAGAGGGAGATAGAAAGGAAAAAACTTTTCGATGAGATCGAAGCAAAAATGAAAGGCTTAGATGGTTTCATTGATATCTTTGGAAAATGTTTAGGTTGCCATGGATGTAGCAAGGTTTGTCCAATTTGCTATTGTACATTATGTGAATTTGAGTCTCCTGATTCTGAATATAAACCTTCTAACTATGAATCAGATCTCAAAAAGAGAGGAGGTCTCAGAGTTCCGCCTGGTACGATATATTTTCAAATTGGTAGATTAGATCATATTTCCATATCTTGCGTTGGGTGTGGTGCATGTGAGGATGTCTGTCCTGTTGATATACCAATTTCAATTATCTTTAAAAAGGTAGGAGAATCTGTTCAAAAACTGTTTGATTATATTCCAGGAAGAGATGTAGAGGAGGAAATTCCTTTACTTACGTTTGAGAAAGAGGAGCTTCCTGAATTTGAGGATTGAAAGTGATAGCATGAAGAAAGATGAAGAATTTATGCCAAAGATACTTGCTTTTCTTTGTAATTGGTGCTCCTATGCCGGGGCGGACTTAGCTGGAACAAGTAGACTCAAATATCCTCCATCCATATTGCCCATTAGAGTTATGTGCTCTAGCAGGGTAGATCCTCTTTTTATTTTGAAAGCCTATTTAGGAGGAATAGATGGTGTTGTTGTAGCTGGTTGTCATCCAGGCGACTGCCATTATGAGAAAGGTAACTACTATACCCGTAGACGATTTGCGTTACTAAAAAAAATATTTGAAGAACTAGGCATTGAATCCGACCGATTATTACTTTCGTGGATTTCTGCATCAGAGGGACCCAAGTATGCAAAAGTAGCTACAGAGTTCACAGAAAAAATCAAAAAATTGGGAGAAAATTCTGCCAAAAATAAGATATTTTTGTAGTAAAATCAGATATTTAATATCATTGTACTTTTGTAATTATAAAAGTTTTTCTTAGCTTGGAGAGAATTCGAGATGCAAATTATTTGACAATCATATTGATATATTTTTATTGAAGAATATATTTACAATCCATAAGATCTCTAAATGAACGATCCTGCCATTTAAAAAATCAAATAATTAACAATAAAAGTGAAAGGGTACCCCCGATAATTTCATTTTTGAATTGAAACTCAAGGAGATGACAATTGTGATGAAAATGTCATTATTGAGTTAATTTCCAAACAAATGCTGGCTTCATTTTAAAAACTCGTCTATGTAGAAATTCTACTAATAAAACTATTATACTTAAACCAGATACAGATTTCCGAAAATAAACCCTTTCCTTCTTGTGAAAGTCGGGTTTGGTGATAAATTATGGCTCAATCTAACTCTAAAATTGTAAAAATAATTACAAAAAAAGATTTGAATACTTTTGTAAACAATTTGATTAAAGATAAAAAATATAGCGTTGATGGTGTTAAGACTAAGGGATTAAAGTTTGTTTTTGGTCCACTTGAAAATGCAAGCGAGCTTCTATTGGATTACGACGTTACAATTTTACCTCCAAAAAAATATTTTCTTCCACCTCATGAAACTCTAATGAATTTCAATTTAAATAAACCGTTTAATGTTAAAGAAAGTGATGTTGAGAAACCCAGGATCATTATAGGAGTACATCCTTATGATCTAATAGCATTGGAACAAACTGACGAGATTTATCTTGATTCTCAAAAAGATGATTTTTACAAAAAAAGAAGAGATAATACAATCATTATCGGTGTTGACATTCAGAAGGTTTCTGAGAAATCTTTTGCTGCTAGTATGAAAACACATGTTACTGATTCAGGTTTTGACTTAATGCTTACATATCTTGGTGATAGATATGCGGCAACTATTGGTTCTGAAAAGGGTAAAATGCTTCTTCAAAAATATGGTAAAACTAAACCTGCACTGGAATCTGATATTAAAAAAATTAGTGAGACTCGAAAAAATATCGCTTCAAAATTTAAGAAAAAACTAAATGTTGATAAAGAACAATGGTCAAATGTTCTTGTTGCTAATTATGATCATCCTATTTGGGAAAAGAAATCTCAGAAATGTATGGAATGTGGTAGTTGCGTTATGGTATGTCCCACTTGTTTTTGCTATGATGTAAAAGACGAGGTTTCTATTAATCTCAAAAACGGTAGTAGGGTTCGTACTTGGGATGGTTGTCTTCTACGCGATTTCACATTGATTGGTAGTGGTGAGGTTTTTCGTGATGATATTAGTAAAAGATTTCGTCATCGATTCTATAGGAAAGGGAATTATCTTCCTGAACGTTATGGTTTTGTTGCCTGTGTAGGGTGCGGTCGTTGTGGTATTGCCTGTTTACCTGATATTGCTGATCCTTGTGATATGATAAATGATCTTTCTCATTTTGAAAGATCTGATGAGACTGATAAATTTTTTATTAAACAAAAAACTGAGGTTGCTGATAAAGGCATTATTCATATTCCTCGCAGTGCAACTATTAAACGAATGGAGCAATTGACCGAACATGAGATGCTTTTTGAAATTGAGTTTGATGATAAGAAAGCTTTTAATCATAAACCTGGTCAGTTTGTTGAGGTTTCTATTTTTGGTGTTGGTGAAGCTCCCATCTCTGTTTCGTCAGGCCCTGCTAGTTCTTCTTCGTTTGAAATTGTTGTTCGTAGAGTTGGAAATGTAACAGATAGACTTTTCAAGATGAAACCTGGTGATAAGCTCGGTATACGTGGTCCGCTTGGTAATGGATTTGATGTTAAATCATTTGAAAAAAAACATCTATTATTATCTGCTGGTGGTATTGGTATTGTTCCGATGCGTTCACTAATCCAATATGTTGTTGACGATGAAAACCGGAAAAAATACAAGGATATTACTATTCTTTATGGTGCTAAACAGCCTAGCGAGGCGCTTTTTATGGAAGAATTTGGAGATTGGTGTAAAACTGATGATGTGAAATGTGAACTCACTGTTGATCAATGTGTTGAGGGGGATTGTTGGACTGGCTGCACTGGTTTGATTACTTCTCTTTATCCAAAAATCAAACTTGATGGATATGACTCAAAAAATACAATAGCTGTTGTTATTGGACCACCTATTATGTACAGATATGTTATCAAATGTTTAGAGACTTTGGGTATTCCAGATGAAAATATCTTTGTATCTCTTGAGCGACGTATGAAATGCGGTGTTGGTAAATGTGGTCATTGTCAAATTAACGGCGTCTATGTGTGTAAAGAAGGACCTGTGTTCAAATACAACGATATCAAGAATCTACCGGAGGCGTTTGAATGAAACCACGTGTAGCATTTTTTGATTTTTCAAGTTGTGAAGGTTGTCAACTTCAAATTGCGGATCTTGAAGAGGAAATTCTTGATCTTATCGAGATTGTTGATATTGTAAGTTTCAGAGAGGTAATGAAAGAACATTCCGATGAATATGATATTGCTGTTATTGAAGGATCCATTATGAGACCAATGGATGAGCAAAGATTACGTAAAATTAGAAGTCGTTGTAAAATATTAATAGCACTAGGGGCCTGCGCGACAATTGGTGGAATTAATAAAATCCGCAATCAATGGCCTACTGAAGAAGTGGTAAAAGAAGTCTATAAGGATGCAGATATCAAAGATAATGAATTTTTTAATGCATTTCAAACAAAAGCTGTAAATGAAGTAGTTCCTGTGGATTATTATATTCATGGATGCCCAATTAATCGTGACGAGTTCAAACAGGTAATAACATCGTTAGCACTTGGTAAAAAACCAGTGATTCCAAATTATCCAGTTTGTGTTGAATGCAAAAAGAATGAAAATGTTTGTTTATTTGAACTTGGGAAATATTGTCTTGGACCAATTACTAGAGCGGGCTGCGGAGCTATTTGTCCTACAAACGGAAGTCCTTGTGATGGATGCCGGGGAATACTTAGTAAACCAGATGTTGAATGCGTCATGGAAATACTTCAGAGATATGATTTAACCTATGAAGAACTAAAAAGTCGTTGTACCTTATATAATACAAATGTCTTCAATCCAAAGGATGGTATGACATTGATTAGGAGGGGAAAAGATGACTAGGGATCTCTCAATTAACATTGAACATGTAACGCGTGTAGAAGGACATGGCAATATAGTCCTTGATGTTAAAAATGGCGAAATCAAAAAAATAGAGTGGCAGATCTCAGAGGCTCCACGGTTTTTTGAAGCAATGCTCAGGGGGAGAAATTATGATGAACTCCGCACGATCACGTCAAGGATTTGTGGCATTTGTTCAATTGGTCACTCTCTTGCTTCTTTGAAAGCAACGGAGGATGCACTGGATGTTAAAATCTCTGAGCAAACAAGGATTCTGAGACATTTAGCCACTAACGCGGAGAACATGCAAAGTCATATTCTTCACGTTGGATATCTTTCTATTCCTGATTTACTTGGATTGGGTAGTGTTTTTCCACTTGTGGGAACAAAACATAATGATTC